>JGI1221J13441_10000004_pt1 | contig 128639 bp, 119 predicted proteins | sample LakVidmifraction_4_FD_13441 | JGI IMG/M metagenome (IMG submission 13441) | reverse complement strand
TGCCCCATCCCGCCCTGATGCAGCTGACCCTGCCGCTGATCGGGCGCGTGGCGGCGGGTTCGCCCATCCTGGCCCAGGAACACGTGGAAAAGACCTATCAGGTCGACCCGGCCATGTTCCCGGCCAAGCCCGACTACCTGCTCAAGGTGCGCGGCATGTCCATGCGCGACGCCGGCATCCTGGACGGCGACCTGCTGGCCGTAAGGCGCGCCGACCAGGCGCGCAATGGCCAGATCGTGGTGGCCCGCCTGGCTGACGAGGTCACAGTCAAGCGCTACCAGAAGAGCGGCAGCGTCATCACCCTGTTCCCCGAGAACCCGGAATTCGAGCCCATCATCGTCAAGCCGGAAGACGACCAGTTTGCACTCGAAGGACTGGCCGTGGGATTGCTGCGCAGCTGGAACTGAATTCGCGGCGGCGCGCAGGCCCGACCGCCGGAAAGACGCTGCCAGCGGCGACTGATCGCTTGTTTATGCATGAACCTCCGCTTAAAACGGAGGTTTTTTGCTTTCTATTTAGCTCTTCACCTGTGACCGGTTACGCATATCATCCTTGCTGGATAGCTATGCCCGGCGCAATGGATGCGCCCAACCAAGAGGACCCTTTTCGATGTCGACGCGCAAGAGCAGCAACAAGCACGGCAAACACATTCCGGCCCCGGCGGCCGCCAAGTCCAACCTGCAGGATCTGCTGGACGTTCGCAAATGTCTGGACCTGCTCGACAACCGCAAAACCGAGGAAGCCAAGACGATCTGTACAGCCGTACTGGCCCGCGCCCCCAATCTGGTGTTTGCCAACCACGCACGCGGACTGATCGCCATGCAAGAAGGCCAGTTCGCGCAAGCCGAGCAATATCTGCGCAAGGCCATCGAGGCCGATCCGAACAACGCCGAATACCTCAGCAACCTGGCCGGCACGGTGCTGAGCCAGGATCGCATCGACGAGTCCATCGCCATCTACGAGCGCGCCATCGCCATCGACAAGGAAAACCGGGCGGCACGCATCGGCCTGGCCAACGCCCTGCACGAAAAGAATGATCCGGAAGCCTCGATCAAATATTTCGAGGATGCTGCCCGACGCGAACCGAATGCGCCGGGCCCGCTGTCGCACCTGGGCCGCGCCCTGATCGACGCACGGCGCTTTGACGAGGCGGTCGCCACGATTCTGAAGTCGCTCGAATACCAGATCAATTTCGCCCCCTCCCACACCGCCTTGGGCGAAGCCTTTCACGCCATGGAGATGTACAAGGAGGCCGTGGAGTCCCACAAGACCGCCATCCTGCTCGATCCCCAGGACACCTACGCCCACAACAAGATCGCCGATAGTTATCTGAAAATCAACAAGATCGAAGAAGCCCACGAACACCTGCTGCGCGTCATCGAGATCGCACCCAAGGATCCGAATGGCTACGTCAAGCTCGGTTCAAGCTACTTCAACACGGGCGACCGCTTCGACGATGCCATGCGCATGTTCAAGCAGGCCCTGGCGCTGGACCCCAAGCACGCCCTCACCTACAACAACATCGGCGCGATCCAGCACGATCATGGCGATTATGACGATGCGCTTGGCAATTTCCGCACGGCATTGGCGCTGCGGCCGAATTACCCGACCGCCAAGCACAACCTGGCACTGACCCTGTTGCTGCGCGGACAGTTCGAGGAAGGCTGGGAGTGCCACGAGAGCCGCCTCACCACCAAGGAACGCGCCCACGTCTACCGCCTGATCCACAAGCTGTTCGAGGTCATTCCGAAATGGGATGGCAAGTCCTCGCTGGCGGGCAAGCGCATCCTGCTGATGCACGAGCAAGGCTTCGGCGACAGCATCCAGTTCCTGCGCTATGCCCGCCTGCTCATGGAGCAAGGTGCCAGCGTGGCGCTGCATGTGAAGAATCCTCTGTACCGCCTGTTCCAATCCTTCACACCGGCAGTGACACTGGTGCGCGAAAGCGACCCCCTGCCGCCCTGCGACTGCGCCTATGTGCTCATGAGCCTGCCCTATGCCATGCGCACCCATAGCATCGAGGATATCCCGCGCTATGCGGAAGGCTATCTGTCTGCCGATGCGTCACTGGCGGCGCACTGGAAGCAGAAGATTTCCACCTTGACACGATCGGCAGACAATCTGCGCGTCGGCATCGTCTGGGGCGGCAATCCGGAGCATGGCAATGACCGCCATCGCTCGATTCCACTGGAGAAAGTCAAGCAGTTGTTTGAAATTCCCAGGATGGAGTTTTATTCATTGCAAAAAGGCAAGCCGGCAGACGGCCTGAAGGAATTGCCGACCGATTGGCCCGTCTTTGACCTGGGCAATGAGTGCCAGGACTTCGCCGATACCGCTGCCGCCATCAGCAATCTTGACCTGGTCATCTGCGTGGATACCTCGGTGGCCCACCTGGCCGGAGCACTTGGCCATCCCACCTGGGTGCTGTTGCCACATGTCCCCGACTGGCGCTGGCTCAACGACCGCGACGATTCCCCGTGGTATCCCGGCATGCGCCTGTTCCGCCAGCCGGCAGTCAGCGATTGGGACTCGGTCCTGAAAAAGGTTGGCGAAGAATTAACGCTGCTGCAACAGAAGAAAGCCCAAGGCTGAGCTGGCAAGGAGCGCCCAGCCATGGCAGGAAACCGCCCTTCCCGGGCGGTTTTTGCTTTTCGGAACATTTTTCTTGGCCGCAACAGCAATTTTCCTAAAGTTTTTGGAATTGCCGTCGAAAAAGGATTTGCTTGGAGTTTCAAAGCACGCAGTTTTAGTTCGGAAAGCCTTGAAAAAGATTTTTTGCAAAAGCCCTAAACTTTTTCCAAGACTGCCCGATAAAGCAATCAACAGAGGTTGAAACGCCTGGGGCTCATGGGTAGAAGACCAACGTTAGGCACTGAAACTCGGATCATCGGTCTCAAATCTTAGGAGAATTAACATGGCAGCAGTCATTAATACCAACATTCCGTCGCTCAATACGCAGCGGAACCTGAATGCGTCGCAGTCGTCGCTGAACACCTCGATCCAACGTCTGTCGTCCGGCCTGCGCGTCAACAGCGCCAAGGACGACGCCGCCGGTCTGGCCATCGCCGACCGCATGAACTCCCAGATCAAGGGTCTGGCAGTTGCACAACGTAACGCCAACGACGGCATCTCGATGGCGCAAACCGCTGAAGGCGCTCTGTCGACCGTCGGCGACAACCTGCAGCGTATGCGTGAACTGGCTGTGCAAGCAGCCAACGGCACCAACAGCGCACAAGACCGCAAGACCCTGAACGACGAATACACCCAGCTGTCGCAGGAAGTGTTCCGTGTTCTGAACGGCACCAGCTTCAACGGCCAGAACCTGTTCACCGGTGTTGGTCAAGGCGCTTCGGCCGGTACCGGCTCCAACGCCACCAACGTGTCGGCTTCCCTGACCCTGTCGTTCCAGGTCGGCGCCAACGTGCAGGACAACAAGCTGAACGACCAGATCACCATCACCTTGGATGACCTGTCGAACAACTCCACCATCGCTACCGTCATCGGCACCAGCGCCAAGGGCCTGATCGGTCTGGGCGACACCTCCGGCGTGAGCACCGCGCAAGCGACCTACACCTCGGCCAAGGCTGCCCTGGACAACCTGTTCGCTACCGGTTCGTCCCTGTCCTCCTCGGCTCTGGCTTCGTCGGCTGTGACCCTGCAAGCTGCCGTTGACAGCGCCAAGCTGTCGCTGGATCAGGCAGTCGCCGCTCCGTCGGCACAGAGCGATGCTCAGAAGGCCATCCAGAACCTGGACAAGGCCATCAGCCTGGTTTCCTCCAAGCGTGCAGAGTTCGGTGCAGTGCAGAACCGCTTCAGCGCGGTCATCAGCAACCTGCAAGTGTCGAGCGAGAACATCACCGCGTCGCGCAGCCGTATCATGGATACCGACTACGCGCAGGAAACCGCGAACCTGACCCGTGCGCAGATCTTGCAACAGGCTGGTACCGCGATGCTGTCGCAGGCCAACTCGGCACCGCAGCAGGTTCTCTCGCTGTTGAAATAAGCCAGATAGCTAGGTAGGATGACGTGCGGGGGATAGACCTTATTCTCCGCACGTTCCTTTAAGGAAGGGAGTAGTACCATGTCGATTGCCCCACTTAATATCACTGCTGCTGGTGACTCCGGTACTGCCTATGCAGCACCGAAGACCGCCGAGAAGCCCGATCCCGTGGTATCGACGGTCGCACCGGCGGCCACCCCGGAAGCACGCCGCGCAACCGAAAGTGAAGTCAACGATGCCGTCGGCAAGTTGAACGACTTTGCAGCCGCCAATGCTGCCGCACTGAATTTCTCGAAAGACCAGGACACTGGCAAGACCATCATCAAGGTTGTCGATACGGCTACTGACACCGTGATTCGCCAGATTCCCAGCGAAGAAGCGATTGCCATCGCCAAATCGATCGACAAGATGCAAGGCTTGCTGATCAAGGAAAAGGCTTGAGTATCCCCTCGAGTCTGGTACGAACTGCAGTGGCTGAACAACCGCATGCGTCAATGCCCGTCCATTGCGCATGACGGAATCGGCTACCCCAGTTCATAACGGATTCAGATAGTTATTCCGCACAGCGTCCCTCTCTGCCCTACCCGACGCCGTACTTGAGAGCCCATCTCCTCTTGACCGCGCTGGACAACCGCACAGCGCTGTGCCTCACGCAAAGTTTCAGGAGTTGAACCGTGGCGACTTCCACCGGCACCATTTCCACATCGGCAGGCCCGCTCGATGTTTCCACACTGGTCAGTCAACTGATCTCGGCCGAAAGCCAGACGCAGCTGACGCCGCTGACCACCCAGGCGAGCAGCTACAACACCCTCATTTCCGCCTATGGCAGCCTCAAGAGCGCATTGTCGAGCTATCAGTCGGCCATCAAGTCACTGACCTCGGCCAGCTTCAGCTCGCAGAAGAGTTCGGTAAGCAACGCCGGCACCGGCACCACGCTGACCACCGACCCGTTCACCGCCGATGTCAACAGCGACGATTCGACCAAGATCCTGGCGCAGAAACTGCAGTCGGCCGGCGTAAGCAGCGGCACGACCTACAACGCCGGCGATTCGATCGCCATCAAGATCGGCACCAATTCGCCCACCTTCATCACCCTGCAAGCCAACTCAACCCTGGCTGGCGTACGTGATGCGATCAATGCCTCCAAGGCAGGCGTCACCGCCTCCATCACCACCGATGCGAGTGGCGACCACCTGGTCCTGGAATCGGCCACCGGCGGCACCGCCAACACCATCAAGGTCACGGCCAACAACAGCCTGTCCGCATTTGCCTATGATCCGTCGAGCTCGACCCCGAGCACCATGACGCAGATCCAGGCCCCGCGCGATGCCACCAAAGCCGCTTCCGGCACCTACTCGGTGGCCGTGTCGCAACTGGCGCAAACGGCCAAATTGAGCTCGGCCAGCATCACGCCCGGTACGACCTTTGACAACGGCATTCTGGCCATCAAGACCGGCACCGGGTCCACCGCGATCATCCAGCCTGCCACCAACACCCTGGCCGGCGTGCGCGATGCCATCAACAGCAGCGATGCCGGCGTGAACGCCACCATCGTCAGCGACGGCACCAACGACCACCTGGTGATTACTGCCAAGGACAGCGGCGCGGCCAATACCATCAAGATCACCGGCACCGGCAATTATTCCGTCTTCAGTGCCGACCCCAGCGGAACCGTGATCTCGCCTAACGTCAGCACCAGCCAGACTTACAGTTCCGGCACGCTGAGCCTGAAGGTAGGCGACACCACGGTGGCCATCAACCCGACCGCCAATGGCAGCGGCAACATTGACCTGAACCAGGTCATGAGCGCCATCAACAGCGCCAGCGCAGGCGTGACCGCCTCCATCAGCAACGACGGCACCAACAACCACCTGGTACTGACTCCGACCGGCAGCAGTGCGACGGCGGCAGTCTCGCTGACCGGCAGCGGCGATTATTCGGGACTGACCATGAGCGGCATGGGCCAGTTGCTCAAGGCGCAGGACGCCAAGCTGTCCATCGATGGCGTGGCGGTGACCAGCACCAGCAACAAGGTCGAGAACGCGATCTCCGGCGTGACGCTCAATCTGGCCAAGGTCACAACCTCTTCCGACAACTTCACCCTGAACATCAGCAACGACACCTCCGGCATCACCACCGCCGCCAACAGCTTCGTGACGGCCTACAACACGCTGGCCAAGGCAGTGGCCGGGATGACTGCGCAGACGCCCTCCACCACCCTGGGCCAGGCCAACAACTCGGCGCCGCTGGCCAGCGAGTCGTCGGTGCAGACCATCATGAACCAGCTGCGCAATACCCTGTTCGCCACAGTGGACGGCGGCAATGGAATCAGCAGCCTGTCCGACATCGGCATCAGCTTCCAGAAGGATGGCACCCTGGCGCTGGACTCCACCAAGCTGGCCACGGCGGCTACCAACAATTTCGCCGGCATTGCCAATCTCTTCACTGGCACCGATCCGGATACGACCAACACTACGTCGTCCAAAAATGGTATCGTCACCAAGTTGCAGACCTTGATGACCAGTCTGTTGAGTGACAGCGGCATCATCGCCTCCAAGACGAATGGCCTGCAGGCCAGCCTGAAGATCAATCAGGATCGCCAGACCACGGTGCAGACCCGCCTGTCGAATCTGAAGGATGACTACACCAATCAGTTCAACCGCCTCAACGTCACGCTGGCCAGCATGCAGTCCACGCAAAGCTACCTGACCCAGCAATTGGCCAGCCTGGCCAAGAGCAGTTGAAGCGACACCGCGAACATAGGAGAACGTCATGTTCGGAAGCATGAAGCGCGGGGCCAATGCCTACGCCAACATCGGGGTGGAAACCGGCGTGATCGCCGCCAGCCCGCACAAGCTGATCACCATGCTCTTCGACGGTGCACTGGTGGCCATCGCCCTGGGCAAGAAGTCCATGGGCGAAGGCAATATCAAGGACAAGGGCGAATCCATCACCAAGGCCATCCTGATCATCGACAATGGCCTGCGCGCCAGCCTGAACAAGGAAGTTGGCGGTGAATTGGCGCTGAACCTGGATTCGCTGTATGAATACATGAGCCGCCGCCTGTTCGAGGCCAATGCCACGAACAATCCGGCCATCCTCGACGAAATCCACGGTTTGCTCGACGACATCCGCTCCGCCTGGGAACAGATCGGACCGAATGCAGTGCAGTCTGCTGCCCCGCCGATGGCCATGACCCAGGATGTTTCTCTTTCCAGCTTTGCAAAGGCATGACTGACATGAACGGTGACGACGTCATCGCCCTCTATGAGTCGATCTCGCAATTGACCAACGAGATGCTGTCGGCCGCCCGTGCCGGCGACTGGGATCTGCTGGCAGCATTGGAAGCCCAGTGCGGCAAGCACATCGCCAGCCTGCGCGACAGCGAGGAAAACATCGCCCTGCCTGAGCCGCTGCGCCATCGCAAGGTCGACATCATCAAGAAAATCCTGGAAGACGACCGCGACATCCGCAATCTCACCGAACCGGGACTGCGCAAGCTGTCGGCGCTGATCCAGAGCAACCAGACCGAACAGAAGCTCCTCAATACCTACGGCATGGGTAGTTGACCATGTTGCCGCGGGCCGATATCGCCAGCGCCGTCCAGCCCGTCAATCCTGTCGAAGCGGCCACGGCCGTCGTTTCGGTTGCTGATGCCCGGCAGGAAGCCTTTAGCCGGCTGGCCCAGATTGCGATCGGCCAGCAGATGTCGGGCCGCATCCTCTCCAACTTCAACGACGGTACCTTCCTGGTGCGCATCGCCAATACGGCGGCGCGCATGGTGCTGCCCAACAGCGCCCAGGTCGGCGACACCCTGACCCTGACGCTGGTCTCCAAGGATCCGCGCCCGACCTTCTCGGTCAATGAAGGCAGCATCCGTCCCGACGAGGAAAGTGCATCGGTCGCCTTGAGCACCGCTGGCCGCGCGATGCAGAAGGACCTCAAGTCGCTGCAGTTCGTCACCCGTGACGAAAGCGGTGCCGGACAGATCGCCCAGCACGAGGACATTGCCGATGCCCAGGCCAAGGGTGCGCGCCAGGGGCAGTCCGGCCCGCCCGCCAGCAGCACTACCACCCTCAGCAACGCCGGCCGTCTCATCGACACGCTGCTGCACGCGTCGCAACAAGGCGACGTCACCGATCACATCAATGCGGCCACACCCTTGCTGTCCAAGGCCGGCGCCCCTGCCGACCAGATGGCCTCGGCCCTGAAGGATGCCATTGCCCACAGCGGAGTCTTCTATGAATCGCACGTCGCTGCCTGGGCCGCCGGCCAGCGCCCGGCCGACGAACTGATGAAGGAACCGCAAGCCCAGGTCGCGGCGCGCCAGGGCGGCAACATCAACCTGCTCAGCGACAGCGATCCCGCCCAGAACCAGTTGGGGCAGATCATCAATCTCCAGCTCAATGCGCTGGAACAGCAGCGTGTAGTCTGGCATGGCGAAGTCTGGCCGGGCCAGAAGATGGAATGGGAAATCAACCAGGAACATGGCCAGGACTCCCCGAAACAGGGTGCCACCGACGACGAAAATGCACCCACCTGGCACAGCGTGGTGCGCTTCAACTTCGCCCACCTGGGCAGCGTCTCGGCTTCGATCCGCCTGATCGGCCAGCAGATCCACGTGCAGGTCAAGGCGGACAATGACGCTGCCACCGCAGCCCTGCGCGGCAACACTGGCCTGTTTGCCAATGCCATGGCGGCAGCCGGCACCTCTCTCGACTCCCTGATCGTCAAGCAAGCCGATGGAGAAACCTAATATTCCGCTGCAAAATGCCGTGGCCCTGGCCTACAACGCCAGCCAGGCAGCCCCCCAGGTAGTGGCCAAGGGCCGCGGCCTGGTGGCCGAAGCCATCATCGCGCGGGCGCGCGATGCCGGCGTCTACGTTCATGAATCGAAGGAACTGGTCTCGCTGCTGATGCAGGTCGAACTGGACCAGCAAATTCCCCCCGCCCTGTACCGCACTGTCGCCGAATTGCTGGCCTGGCTATATCGTATTGAAAATATGCAATTAAGCGGGTCAGTGATGTATGATACAGGGTCAAACTATTCCAATAATTCCTCTGGGGAAAGCGATCCTACTCGCTGAATTCCGACGTACACGACGCACAGATGGCTAACAACGACGAGATCGACGACGACAGCCCATACCGGGTTCATTCACGGCGGGAGATCATTGCCCTGCTGACCAGCATGATGGAGAAAAACCAGCTCCTGAGCCTGCTGATCAAGGGCGGATCCGAGTCCGTGATCACTTCCATTCTGGAAGTCGATGCCGATGACGACTCGCTCATCATCGACGCGGCTCCCAGCGCCATGCTCAACGAGAGCATCGTGGCCAGCAAGCGCATCGGCTTCGAAGCCTTGTACAACAGCATCCGCATCACCTTCAACGTGGACGGCGCACGACAGGTGGAGTATCAGAACCGTCCGGCGCTGAAGGTCGGCATTCCGGAAAGCCTGGTGCGCCTGCAGCGCCGTGAGTATTTCCGCATCCCGACCCCGATCGCCAAGCCCCTGCGCTGCACCTTCCGCATCACGCAAGCAGACGGCTCCTTCGTCACGGTGGTCACGCTGCTCAACAACATCAGCGCCGGCGGCGTCGGCATCACCGACGAGAAGAAGCTGCTGCCCACCACCCCGGGCGCCATGTATGAAGACTGCCAACTCGAACTGGGAGATAACACCCTGGTCTCGGTCAAGCTGCAGGTGCGCGACTGCAAGGAGTTCAAGATGACCAACGGCAAGGTCGTCAATCGCTTCGGCTGCCAGTTCATTGACATCCCGCGCACCGTCCTGGCCGCCATCCAACGCTTCATCACCAAGCTGGAACGCGAACAGAACGCCAAGGCCTCGGGCATGATGTAATTCAGCGCCGCTTTCCCGGCGGCGCCAATGAAAAAACACCCCAGCAACCGGAAACCGGTTCTGGGGTGTTTTTTCATGGAAGGACGAGCAACAATCCAGCCCGCCCCACAGCAGAAAACTTCACACTTGCATGGTCATGATGTCGCGGTAGGCCGAAACCAGCTTGTTGCGCACCTGGATGCTGGTCTGGAAGGAGATGCTGGCCTTCTGGGAAGCGATCATCACATCCGACAGATTCACGCTGTCATCCCCCATGGCAAAGGCCTGCGACATCTTGGCGGCTTTTGCCTGGGAATCATTGACCTGGTCAATCGCGCCCTTGAGCACGTCGGCGAAGTCCACGCGCTGCGCCGGCTTTTCCGCCGCGACGCCGCTCTGGACCGGGTCCACGCCACCCTGGGCGCGGGCTGCCGCAGCCTTCAGCTGGGCCACCATTGCCTCGATCTTGCTGGTATCAATCACACTGTCGATTGCCATCTGCCACCTCTTAAGTTCATTTTGCCGCTTGGCAAAAGCACAATACGCACCTTCGCCATCTACAGCAGCACCTTAACACTGCTGCATTGACAAATCGCACCAATAAGCGGGGAATTTGCCATTCTGTTCGGGCGATCAAATTCTTCCTGCCAACGGACAATCCACACTGAGCAAAAAACCTCACAAAGGTAGGCAGTGATCAAAGTCTTTATCAAGCTGGCAATCGAGGGAACGCCAGAGGGGAAATCATGGCGGTAGCAGCCGACGGCACGATGACCGGCGAAACCAACAATCCGGGCGAACTCGGCAATATTGAGGGCATGCCCCAAGGGCAGGCCGCCCAAGGCGGCGTGATGGGCTACGCCCGTTCGCCGCAGGGCAAGCGCATTCTGCTCATCATTGCCGCCGCCGCCACCCTGGCGCTGATGGCGGGCATCTGGCTGTGGAGCCAGAAGGTCGAGTACCGCGTTCTGTTCGCCAATTTCAACGACCGCGATGGCGGAGCCATCGTGGCCTCGCTGCAGCAGATGAACGTGCCCTACAAGTATTCGGACGGCGGCACGGCCATCCTGGTCCCCGAGAACATGGTGCATGACGCTCGCCTGAAGCTGGCCTCGCAAGGCCTGCCCAAGGGCGGCAACGTCGGTTTCGAACTGATGGAAAACCAGAAGCTGGGCATTTCCCAGTTCTTGGAGCAGGTCAACTTCCAGCGCGCGCTGGAAGGCGAACTGGCACGCTCGGTACAATCTCTGGCTTCGGTGCAGACCGCCCGTGTCCACCTGGCCCTGCCCAAGGCCTCGGTGTTCGTCCGCGACCAGCAGAAGCCGACCGCCTCGGTGATCCTCAGCCTCTACCCAGGCCGCTTCCTGGACCAGCAGCAAGTCAGCGCCATCGTCCATCTGGTGGCCAGCAGCGTGCCCGAGCTCTCGCCCAAGGCCGTGACCATCGTCGACCAGAACGGCAACCTGCTCTCCGACACCACCAAGCAAGCCCAGACCAACACGCTCGACCCGACCCAGCTGAAGTATGTCCAGGACATGCAGCAGGACATCGTCAAGCGCGTCGAGTCCATCATCGCCCCCATCGTCGGCAACGGCAACGTCCGCGCCGAGGCCACGGCTGATGTCGATTTCTCCCGCAGCGAGCAGGCCTCCGAGGCCTACAAGCCCAACCAGACGCGTGACACCGCCGCCGTGCGCAGCAAGCAGAGCAGCGAGGCCAACAGCGCCACCTCGGGTACCTCGGGCATTCCGGGTGCGTTGACCAACCAGCCCCCTGCCCCTGCCACCGCGCCGATCGTCAACCCGGCAGTGGCCAATGGTGCGGCCAACCAGAACGGTACCGCGGCCACCCCCAACGGCGCAGCACCGACCCCGGCGGCCAGCGGCAATTCGCGCAAGGACGAGACCATCAACTACGAGGTCGACAAGACCGTGCGCTACACCCAGCAACCCATGGGTGGCGTGCGCCGCCTGACGGTGGCCGTGGTGGTGAACTACAAGCGTACCCTGGACAATACCGGCAAGATCGTGATGCGCCCGCTGACCGAGGCCGAGCGCAACCAGATCACCGATCTGGTCAAGGAAGCGATGGGTTACAACAAGGATCGCGGCGACTCGCTCAACGTGGTCAGTACCCAGTTCAGCACCGACATGGAACCGGAAGTGCCGCTGTGGAAGCAGCCAGGCATGATCGAACTGGCCAAGGAAATCGGCAAGTACGTGCTGGTGGCTGCGGTCCTGCTGTTCCTCTACTTCCGCGTGCTGCGCCCGATCGTCTGGAAGCTGTCGGGCCGCGAAGAGCGCGAGCGCCTGGCCAAGGAAAAGGCCGAGGCCGAGGCCGCCGCCGCTGCCGCAGCGGTTGCCGCCGGCTTCGATCCGGACGATCCGGACGCCATCGTCAACCTCTCCGGCGAGCCGGCAGTCGACGAACGTGCACAGTACAAGGCCAACCTGGAAACCGCCAAGCAGTGGGCCAAGAATGATCCGAAGCTGGTGGCAAGCATCATCAAGTCATGGGTGAACAATGAGTAACGACGGCGTTCAGAAAGGTGCCATCCTCATGCTCGCCCTGGGCGAGGATGAGGCCGCCGAAGTCATGAAATACCTGGGCCCGAAAGAGGTCCAGAAGCTCGGCGCGGCCATGTCGGCCCTGCGCAACGTCAGCTTCGAGGAAATCAACGAAGTGCTGGAAGCCTTCGTCGCCGAAACCGGCCAGGCCTCCTCGCTGGGCCTGGATTCGGACGAATACATCCGCAGCGTGCTGACCAAGGCACTGGGCGACGACAAGGCCACTTCCCTGCTCAACCGCATCCTGGGCGGGCGCGATGCCTCCGGTATCGAAAGCCTCAAGTGGATGGACGCGCAGTCGGTGGCCGAGCTCATCCGCAACGAACACCCGCAGATCATCGCCACCATCCTGGTCCACCTGGAGCGCGACCATGCCTGCGGCATCATCAACAATTTCACGGAACGTTTGCGCAACGACGTCATCCTTCGTATTGCAACCCTGGACGGCGTGCAGCCGGCCGCGTTGCGCGAACTCAACGACGTGTTGACCAAGCTGCTGACCGGCAACGAAAGCCTCAAGAAACAACAGATGGGCGGTATCCGCACCGCGGCCGAGATCCTCAACTTCATGTCGGGCGAGAACGAGACTGCAGTGATGAACAACCTGCGCTCCTACGACGAGGACATGGCGCAGAAGATCATGGACGAGATGTTCGTCTTCGAGAACATCATCGACATCGACGGCCGCGGCATCCAGCTGCTGCTGCGCGAAGTCCAGTCCGAGTCGCTGATCGTGGCGCTGAAGGGTGCCTCGCAAGGCCTGCGCGACAAGATCTTCGCCAACATGTCGCAGCGTGCGGCCGAGATGATGAAGGAAGACCTGGAATCCAAGGGACCGGTGCGCCTGTCCGAAGTGGATGCGCAACAGAAGGCCATCCTGCAGATCGTGCGCCGCCTGGCCGACGAAGGCCAGATCGTGCTGGGTGCCAAGGGCGAGGACGCGTTCGTCTGATGCGTTTGAGGCAGATGCAATGTGCCGTCGGCATGCCGGCCTGAGGAGTCAAAGAAGCCATGCGTGCAAAGATCATTCCCAAGGAAGAGATGACGCCCTACCAGCGATGGGAGCTGGCGTCCTTCAACGAAGAACCCGAACCGGAGCCACAGCCCGAAATGCTGCCCGAGGAAGAAGAATTCCTCGAAGAGCCGCCACCGGTCCCGCAACTGACAGCCGAACAGCTTGATGCCATCCGCGAGGCCGCCCGCCAGGAAGGTTTTGCCGAGGGCCGCGAACACGGCCTGCAGGCTGGCCGCTCCGAAGGCTACGTCGCCGGACTCCAGCAAGGCCAGCAGGAAGTCAACGAAATCATCCAGCACTTCCGCCAGATCGCAGTCAATTTCAGCACCGAAGTCTCGCAGTGCAGTGAAAAGATGGCCCCCGAACTGCTGGACCTGGCGCTGGACCTGGCCAAATCCATGCTCAAGACGGCCCTGAACGTGCGTCCGGAACTGATTCTGCCGACCGTCAGCGCGGCCATCCACGCCTTGCCGGTGCTGCAGCTGCCGGCCAGCCTGACGCTGCATCCCGAAGATGCCGCCCTGGTGCGCAAACACCTGGGCGAGGAACTGGCCCAGCAAGGCTGGAAGATCGAGGAAGACGCCCATCTCGACCGCGGCGGCTGCCGTGTCGAAACCCGCACCAACCAGATCGATGCCACCACCCCGACGCGCTGGCAGCGCCTGGGCGAGTCGCTGTCCAAGCAGCTCGACTGGCTGGAATGATTCATCCGAAGTGATAGTTACCTGAACGGGAGACCCGCATGAACTCCCCGATGCCTTCCCATAGCAGCCTGTGGCAAGCCTACCTGCACAACTGTCGCAGCCTGGTCGCCATGGCCGAGCCTACCCGCACGGCCGGGCGCATCACGCGCGTAGCCGGCCTGGTGATGGAAGCGGTCGGACTGAAGCTTCCTGTGGGCAGCCCCTGCAACGTCCCGCTGCCCAACGGCACGATGATCGAAGCCGAAGTCGTCGGCTTCCAGGATGAACGTTTGTTCCTGATGCCGCAGAGCGATGTCGAAGGCATCGTCCCTGGCACCCGCGTCTATCCGGTCGAACCGGTGCGCCCTCCTCCGCGCACCGGCCCCATCAGCTTCACTCCGCGCCGCGTCGACGAGCACAGCCGTCGCCTGCCGGTCGGCGACGAGCTGCTGGGCCGCGTGCTCGACGGAGCCGGCCGCCCGCTCGACAATCTCGGCCCCCTGCATACCGAACGCTCGGCCCCGCTGGCCGTGCGTGCGGCCAACCCGCTGGGACGCGCGCCCATCCGCGACATTCTGGATACCGGCATTCGCGCCATCAACACCATGCTCACCGTCGGCCGTGGCCAGCGCATGGGCCTGTTCGCCGGTTCCGGCGTGGGCAAGAGCGTGCTGCTGGGCATGATGGCGCGCTATACCAGCGCCGATGTGATCGTGGTCGGACTGATCGGCGAACGCGGCCGCGAAGTGAAGGAATTCATCGAACAGATTCTGGGTGCCGAAGGGCTGGCGCGCTCGGTCGTGGTGGCAGCGCCCGCCGACACGCCGCCGCTGATGCGCCTGCAGGGCGCTGCGTACTGCACCTCGATTGCCGAGTATTTCCGCGATCAGGGCAAGGATGTGCTGCTGATCATGGATTCGCTGACCCGTTACGCCATGGCCCAGCGCGAAATCGCCCTGGCCATCGGCGAACCGCCTGCCACCAAGGGCTACCCGCCTTCCGTGTTCGCCAAGCTGCCGGCCCTGGTGGAACGCGCCGGCAATGGCGATGAAGGCGGCGGCTCCATCACCGCCTTCTACACCGTGCTGACCGAAGGCGACGACCAGCAGGACCCGATCGCCGACGCCGCCCGCGCCATCCTGGACGGCCACATCGTGCTGAACCGCCAGTTGGCCGAGGCAGGCCACTATCCTGCCATCGATATCGAACAATCCATCAGCCGTGCCATGCACAGCATCACGGATGCCGACCATCAGCGGCGTTCGCGGCATCTGAAGCAATTGTATTCACGTTTCCAGCGCAACCGCGACCTCATCAGCGTCGGCGCGTACGCCGCCGGCAGCGACCCCGTGCTGGATGAAGCTATTGCCTTGTTGCCAAGAATGGAGTCCTTTTTGCAGCAGGGCATCCATGAGCAGGCCGATGTATCAGAGAGCTTGAGGCAACTTACCGCTCTATTCGGGTGATTGAGCGCGCATCCTCAAAAATATAATCAGAGTGATCATGGCTACTCCCTCCGCACTTGATACGCTGATTGAATTGGCGACCAAAGAAACCGACGAAGCGACCAAACGCCTCGGCCGGGCTATTCGCGTGAGTGAAGAAGCACAACAGAAGCTGGGTATCCTGCAGCAATACCGCGACGATTACGCTGCGCGCTTCCAGGAAACCCTGACCAATGGCCTGACCGCGCTGGCGTATCGCAACTTCCAGCTGTTCCTGGAAAAGATCGACAATGCCATCGACGGCCAGGTCAACGTGGTGCAAAGCAGCCAGCAGCGCGTGGCCGAAGCCCGTACCGCATGGCAGGCCTGCGAGCGCAAGCGCATGTCCTACGACACACTGGCCACGCGGGCGCGCGACCAGGAAATGCGCAAGGAAAACAAGCGCGACCAGAAGTCCATGGACGAGCATGCCGCCCGCATCAGCTTCTACAAGCGCTGACCGCTGAAGCGGCTAGCCAGGCAAGACCGAACCGAACGCGCGCAAGTACAGAATCGCAACCAGCATCCAGAGCAGCAGACCGCATTTACCGACAGGCCACCATCATGAACACTTCCCTGCCGCTGTTGAACGTGATCACCGGCTCCCAGGCCGCCACGGGTTCGCGCTCGGGCAATCCTGCCGACAGCTTCTCGGCCGATGTGCCTTTCAACCAGGTCCTCAACAGCCAGGTCAGCACGCGCGTACAGGACAACCAGGCGCAAGCGCGCCAGGCCCAGCAGAATGCCGACACCCAGGCAGCCAATGCCCAGGCTGCCGCCAAGCAAGCCGCTACCAATCAGCAATCCCAGACTGCCGCCAACAATGCCAGCAAGAGCGCCGCCAACGATGGCAGCGACCAGAGCAGCCAGGTCAGCGACAAGGATGAAGACGAGGACAGCAGCGACACCGCCACCCAGGCCTCGGCCGAATTGCTGGCCCTGGTCGCCAACATCGCCCAGAACGCCGTCAAGCCGGCCGCCGATGGCAAGGCCAAGGGTGACGGCAGCGCAGCCGACCTGCTGGCCCAGGCCAAGCGCGGCAGCGGCAAGCTGTCCCTGAGCGACCAGCAGCAAGCGCTGGCGGACGACAAGCAAGGCAAGGTCGACCCGGCCGCCCTGCAGGATGCCCTGGCCGCCGCCAAGGGCAAGCAGGATGCCGCCGCCAGCGAACTGGCCCGCAAGAGCAATGCCGAGGCCAACCCGGCTCCGCAGGCGAGCAATGCGAAGGACGCCAAGCCCGCCATCGACCTGGGCGCTGCCGCCAAGGCCGAGCCCAAGGACGATGCCAGCGCCCTCACCGCCCGCGCCCAACTGAACAAGGCCACGCCCGAGCTCGCCGCTCCGGCCGCCAGGCAGGATGCCGCCCCGGCCACGCCGACCCCGGTGGTGCTGCCGGCCATGCAGCAAGCCGCTGTCGCCAGCCAGCCGCAGGCCGTGTTCGCCCCGGCCTACAGCGACAAGATCCAGTCCAACGTCGGCAGTGCCGGCTGGAATCAGGCCCTGGGCACCAAGATCACCTGGATGGCCACGGCGGGCATGCAAAGCGCCTCGCTGAGCCTGAATCCGCCCGACCTCGGCCCGATGCAGGTGGTGCTGAACGTGCACAACCAGCAAGCCGACGCCACCTTCATCACCGCCCAGCCCGAAGTGAAGCAGGCGCTGGAAGCGGCCATGCCCAAGCTGCGTGAAATGATGGACCAGGCCGGCATCCAGCTCGGCCAGGCCAATGTCCAGACCGGCATGCCCAATCAGCAGCAAGGTGCCGGCAACGGTCAGCAGCAGGCGCGCAGCGGTTCTTCCGGCAGCTTCGGCAAGGAGCAGGAGGCTGATGTGGCCGTCAACGGCACGGCCACCGCGACGGCGACCACCAGCGGACTCGGCCTGGTCGACACCTTCGCATAAGCGGCCGGCCCCGGAAACCTTAAAAAACAAGCAATTTTCGTCTGCGCAAGACTCAACAATGTGATTTGCCTGCCGATAAGCAGTTAACCTCGCATACCGCGCTGACGAACTGAAAGGAACAGTAGATGGCAACAAAAGGAAAAGCCCCGGCCAAGGGAGCTGAAGCAGATGCAGCACCGGCAAAATCCAGCAAGAAGATGCTGTTCATCATCGTGGGCGCAGTGCTGGTGCTGGTCATTGGCGGTGCCGCTGCATTCTTCATGATGGGTGGCAAGGGCAAGAAGGGTGATGATCACGCTGAGGAGAAGGTCGAAGCCAAGACGCCGACCTTCGTGGTGATCGAACCCTTCGTGGTGAACCTGCAGCAGGAAACCGGAGATCAGTACCTGCAAGTGGCAATGACCCTGCAAGTGCCGGACGGTCAGACCGCTGAAGCCCTCAAACTGTACATGCCGCAAGTGCGCAGCCGCCTGCTGATGGTGCTGTCCAGCAAGAAGGCCTCGGAGCTGCTCACCAGCGAAGGCAAGCGCCGTCTGACCGACGAGATCATCGACCAGTTGGGCGAACCGTTCTCGGGCAAGGGCAAGGGACCGCAGATCACCGACGTGTTCTACACCTCGTTCGTGATCCAACAGCAGTAACACCGTATCGAAGTCAGAGATCGTCGACCATGGCCGAGCATTTTCTATCACAGGAAGAAGTCGATGCCCTTTTGAAGGGCGTGACGGGAGATGAAGACGAAGAAAAAATCGTCGAAGAAGCTCCTGGTACGGTACGTACCTACAACCTGGCCACGCAGGAACGCATCGTGCGCGGGCGCATGCCCACGCTGGAAATCATCAACGAGCGTTTCGCGCGTCTGTTCCGCATCGGCTTGTTCAACTTCATTCACCGTACCGCCGAAATCTCGGTCGGTCCGGTGAAGGTGTCCAAGTACAGTGAATTCATCCGCAACCTGGTGGTGCCAACCAACCTGAACCTGGTGCACATCAAGCCCTTCCGTGGCATCGGGCTGGTGGTGTTCGACCCGCAGTTCGTGTTCATGCTGGTGGACAACATGTTCGGCGGCGATGGCCGCTTCCACACCCGCATCGAAGGCCGCGAATTCACGCCCACCGAGCAGCGCATCATCATGCGTGTGCTGGAGATCACCTTCGAGACCTACGCCAAGTCGTGGGAACCGATCTATCCGATCGAATTCGAGTTCATTCGCTCGGAAATGAATACGCAGTTCGCCAACATCGCCACGCCCAACGAAGTGGTGGTTTCGACCACCTTCACCGTCGAGCTGGGACCGGTGTCGGGCGAGATCCACATCTGCACGCCCTACTCGATGATCGAGCCGGTGCGTGACCGCCTCACCAGCAGCATGCAGGGCGAAGCACTGGAAGTGGACAAGCGCTGGATCCGCCTGATGAAGCAGCAGATCCAGACCGCCGAGGTCGAACTGATCGTCAATTTCGGCACCGCCCGAGTCAATTTCACCGATCTGCTGCACATGCAGGTCGGCGACGTCATTCCGCTGCAGACCAATACGACCGTCGAGGCACAGGTTGACGGCGTACCGGTGATGGAATGCAGCTACGGCCAGTCCAATGGCCAATACGCGTTGCGCGTTGAAAAACTGCTGTCCATCACCCATCAAGAAACACCGGAAAGCTTTCAAGGAGATTAGTAATGGCTGATGAGAACGTAGCAGGCGCAGGCGCAGCGGAAGACGATCCGTGGGGCGCGGCCATGGCCGAGCAAACCGAGGCTGAAGAGGCGCAGAAAAAAGGCGAGATGGAAGACGAGAAAGGTATCAGCGCGGCTCCCGCGATGGCCACCGTCTTCAAGGACCTGAGTGCCGCCGACATCAAGACCAACACCCCCAACGATATCGACTTCATCCTCGATATCCCGGTGCAGCTGACCGTGGAACTGGGACGCACCAAGATCGCCATCAAGAACCTGCTGCAGCTGGCCCAGGGCTCGGTGGTGGAGCTCGACGGCATGGCCGGTGAACCGATGGACGTGCTGGTCAACGGCTGCCTGATCGCACAAGGCGAAGTGGTGGTGGTCAATGACAAGTTCGGTATCCGCCTGACCGACATCATCACGCCGGCAGAACGCATCCGCAAGCTCAACCGCTGAGCGGGATGGCTTGAGTTTGATGACACGTTTTTACGCAGCATCGATGTGGCAGGGCCTGCGCCGGATCCGTCCGGCGCCGATGTCGGCCCTGGTCTTCCTGGGGGGCAGCCTGGTGGCCGCCGCCCACGCCTGGGCCGACAATGCGCCCGCCGCAGCTCCGGCTGCAGCCGCGCCAGTGGCCACCGGCGCTTCCCTTCCCTCTTCCTCCGGCAGTGTGTTCACCATGCTTTTCGGACTGGTGGCGGTGCTGGCCGTCATGGCCGCCGTCGCCTGGCTGTTCAAGCGCATGGGCCTGGCCAACAGCCTGGGCGGCAATGCCGTGGCCAAGGTGGTCGGGGGCGTGTCGGTCGGCACGCGCGAACGGGTGATGGTGGTCGAAGTGGGCGACCAGTGGATCGTGGTCGGCGTCGCTCCCGGCCGGGTCAATGCCCTGGCCACCCTGCCGCGCCAGGAAGGCGTCGCCGCCCAACCCGCCAGCGCCGGACCGGCCTTCGCCAGCTGGCTCAAGCACACCATGGACAAACGAAATGGCGGTGCCGGCAACGGCGACCGTCCGGGTAATGATGGCAGCACATCCTAAGCCGCAAGGCATTCTCTCTTCCCTGCTCCGCCGGAGCGGCGCGCTGCTGCGCAGCCGCTACTGGTGGATGGCGCTGCTGTGCCTGCCGCTGGCCGCTTCGGCCCAGCAAGGCCTGCCCGCGCTCAACAGCATGCCCGCCCCGGGCGGCGGCACGAATTATTCGCTGCCGATCCAGACCATGCTGTTCCTCACCTCGCTGTCGTTCATACCGGCGGCGTTGCTGATGATGACCTGTTTCACCCGCATCGTGATCGTGCTGTCGCTGCTGCGCCAGGCGCTGGGCACGCAGTCCACGCCGCCCACGCAGGTGCTGGTCGGCCTGTCGCTGTTTTTGACCTTCTTCGTCATGAGTCCGGTGTTCGACCGCATCTATACCGAGGCCTATCAGCCCTTCGCGGAGAACAAGATCCAGATGATGGAAGCCCTGGACAAGGGGGCCGCGCCGCTCAAGGAATTCATGCTCAAGCAGACCCGCCAGGCCGACCTGGCGCTGTATGTGAAGCTGTCGCGCGGTCCGGCCCTGCAAGGTCCGGAGGATGTGCCGTTGCGCCTGCTGGTCCCGGCCTTCGTCACCAGTGAACTGAAGACCTCTTTCCAGATCGGCTTCGCCATCTTCATCCCCTTCCTGATCATCGACATGGTGGTGGCCAGTATCCTGATGTCGATGGGCATGATGATGATGTCTCCGGCCATCGTCTCGCTGCCCTTCAAGCTGATGCTGTTCGTGCTGGTGGATGGCTGGCAGCTGCTGATCGGCTCCCTGGCCCAGAGTTTCTATTAGCCCAAGGCAAGGATACGTATGACACCCGAAAGCGTCATGACCATGGGCCGCCAGGCCATGGAAGTCACTCTCCTGATCGCCGCCCCGATGCTGATCACGGCCCTGCTCATCGGGCTGCTGGTAAGCATCTTCCAGGCCGCGACCCAGATCAACGAACAGACCCTGGCCTTCATTCCCAAGCTGGTGGGCGTGTTCCTGGCACTGATCATCGCCGGCCCGTGGATGCTGACCATCATCCTCGACTACATGCACACCATGTTCAGCGGGATTCCCGCCATGGTCCAGTAGGCCGGTCCGCCGGGCAGGCCCGGCGGCTCCTGATCCATGCTCACCTTCACCAGCCAGCAACTCTACGCCTGGGTCGCCATGTTCATCTGGCCGACCACGCGCATCCTCGGGCTGCTGTCCATCGCCCCGCCCTTCGGCAGCGCCAGCGTGCCCATGCTGGTCAAGATCCTGCTGGGTATCGCCATCGGCGCGGTGCTGGCACCGGATGTGCCGATTCCGCCGGCCATCGATCCGATGTCGATGACCGGGCTGCTGATCCTGCTGCAGCAATTGCTGATCGGCCTGTCCATGGGCTTTGCCATGCGCGTGGTATTCGCCGCCGTGGAAGCGGCGGGCGAACTGACCAGCTCCACCATGGGCCTGTCCTTCGCGGCCTTCTTCGATCCCCAGACGCAGGGCCGTACGGCCGTCATCAGCCAGGTGTTCTCGCTGCTGGCCACCATGGTGTTCATCAACCTGAACGGCCACCTGCTGCTGTTGCAGGTGATGGCAGAGAGCTTCCACACCCTACCCATCACGGGCGTGCCGATCACCACCGAGGGCTTCCACCAGCTCGGCCTGTGGGGTGCCAAGGTCTTCAGCATGGGACTGCAATTGTCGCTGCCGCTGCTAATCGCACTGCTCATCACCAACTTCGCCCTGGGCATCCTCACCCGCGCCGCGCCGCAGCTGAATCTCTTCGGGATCGGGTTTTCGATTACCATGCTGGCGGGATTCATCCTGATCGCCTTCGCCCTGCCCTACATGCTCACCCCGCTGCAGCGCTTCCTGTCCGATGGCGTCGAGATGGTCCGCCTGCTGGGCAGCGTGCCGCCGGTCAATGCGCTGCCCAAGCCGTAAGCGGCAAGCTTTGCTTGCACAACATTTACGTCTGCTGACACACGCACGGCAGCGACGGCCTCACAATGACGCCTTTGCCTGCGGCACCGCTGTGCGTCCGGCCGACCCTGTGGCCGCCCCTCATTTTCTCGCATGAATATCGCCTACTTCCGCCGCCCCAAGATCCTGCTCCTGAGTCTCGCCGTCCTGCTGGCCGGGGGCTACCTTGTGCATCGCGCACTCACTCCGCCAGCGCCGCCCAGCTACCTGACCGCCACCGCGTCCGTGGCCGATATCCAGGACGTGGTCCTGGCCAGCGGCACCGTCAAGGCCTACAAGCAGGTCAGCGTGGGCGCGCAGGTGTCGGGCCAGATCAAATCGCTCAAGGTGGCGCTGGGCGAGCGCGTCAAGAAGGGCCAACTGGTGGCCGAGATCGATTCCCTGACCCAGGCCAATGCCCTGGCCAGCGCCGAATATTCGCTGCAGAACCTGCAGGCCCAGCTGCGCGCCAAGGAAGCCACGCTGAAACAGGCGCAACTGGCCTATGCGCGCCAGCAGATGATGCTGGCCGGCGACGCCAGCTCGCGCGAGAACTTCGAGACGGCCGAAGCCACCCTCAACTCCACCCGTGCCGACATCGCCGCCCTGCAGGCGCAGATCAAGGACGGTGCCATCAAGGTTGACACCGCCCGCCTGAACCTGGGCTACACCCGCATCACCGCCCCCATCGATGGCGAAGTGGTCGCCATCGTGGCCCAGGAAGGGCAGACCGTGAACGCCAACCAGTCCACCCCGACCATCATCAAGGTGGCACGCATGGATACGGTCACCATCAAGGCGCAGATCTCGGAAGCCGACGTGGTACGCGTCAAGCCCGGCCTGCCGGTGTACTTCACCATCCTCGGCGACCCCGAGCATCGCTACCGCACCACCCTGCGCGCCATCGAACCGGCACCGGACTCGATCCTGCAGGATGACACCACCACCAGCACCACCAGCACTACCACCAGCAGTTCCAGCTCGACGGCGATCTACTACAACGGCCTGCTGGACCTGCCCAACCCCGATGGCAAGCTGCGCATCTCGATGACCACCCAGGTCAACATCGTGCTCTCCGAGGCCAAGGACGCGCTGGTGGTGCCCTCCACGGCGCTGGGTGCGAAGGATGCCCAGGGCCGCTACACCGTGCGCGTACTGGATGCGCAAGGCCTGGCCCAGGAGCGCCAGGTGCGCACCGGCATCAATACCAATGCCCAGGTGCAGATCATCGAAGGACTGAAGGCCGGCGAGCGCGTCGTCACCGGCACCGCCGTACCGGGCACGGCGGACAGCAGCAGCGAACATCGCGGTCCGCCGCCGCGCATGTAAGGTGGCCATGACGACGCCATTGCTGCAACTGCGCGCACTGCGCCGCAACTTCCCGGCCGGGGATGACACCATCACCGTGCTCAACGACGTCAACCTCGACATCGCCGCCGGCGAAATGGTCGCCATCGTCGGGGCCTCCGGTTCGGGCAAGTCGACGCTGATGAACATCCTTGGCTGCCTCGACAAGCCCAGCGCCGGCAGCTACCTGGTCGCCGGACGCGAGACCGGCAAGCTGGCCCCGGACGAACTGGCACAGCTGCGGCGCGAGCATTTCGGTTTCATCTTCCAACGCTATCACCTGCTGTCGGACCTGGACGCCACCGCCAACGTGGAAGTGCCCGCCGTCTATGCCGGCCAGGAACCGGCGCAGCGCCGCCAGCGCGCCGCCCAGTTGCTGGCGCGCCTCGGCCTGGCCGACCGTGGCCACCACAAGCCCGGCCAGCTCTCGGGCGGCCAGCAGCAGCGTGTCTCGATTGCGCGCGCGCTGATGAACGGCGGCGACGTGATCCTGGCGGACGAACCCACCGGTGCGCTCGACAGCCACAGCGGCCACGAGGTGATGAACATCCTCAAGGAATTGCACGCCGAAGGCCACACCATCATCATCGTCACTCACGACATGCAGGTGGCCAGCAATGCCCAGCGCATCATCGAGATCAAGGATGGCCTGATCATCGCGGATCGCCGCAACAACGCGCCCGAGGCGGCAGCGATGAGCGGCATCATCAAGCAGGAGCGCCAGCAACACCGGCAAGCCAGCGCCTGGCGCGCCGCGCTGGACCGCTTCAAGGAAGCGCTGCGCATGTCGCTGCTGGCGATGAACGCACATCGCCTGCGCAGCTTCCTGACCATGCTGGGGATCATCATCGGCATTGCCTCGGTGGTCTCAGTCGTGGCTCTGGGCAGTGGCTCGCGCGAACAGATCCTGTCCGATATCAGCTCCATGGGCACCAATACCATCGACATCTTCCCCGGCACCGATTTCGGCGACATGAAGTCTGCCGCCATCCGCACCCTCACGCCAGCCGATGCCGCCGCCCTGGCTGAACAGAATTACGTGGACAGCGTCACGCCCAGCGTGTCCACAGCCTCCTCGGCGCGCTACGGCAACATCTCGGTCACGGCTACCATCAATGGCGTAGGTGAACAGTATTTCCGCGTGCGCGGGCTGAAGATGGCGCAGGGCATGAGCTTCGACAACGACAGCATCCGTCGCCAGGCGCAGGAAGTGGTGATCGATGCCAACACCTACAAGAAACTCTTTCCCAACGGCGGCAATGCGCTAGGTGAAGTGATCTTCCTCGGCAGCGTGCCGTGCCGGGTGATCGGCGTGACGCAGAAGCGCGAGAACGGTTTCGGCAACAACAGCTCGCTCAATGTCTGGGTGCCCTATACCACCGCCATGACGCGCGTGATCGGCCAGCGCTACCTGAGCGGCATCACCGTGCGGGTCAGCGACAAGGTCCCCAGCGCGGCAGCGGAGCAAGGCATCACCCAGCTGATGACGCTGCGCCATCGCACCAAGGACTTCTACATCTTCAACACCGACAGCATCCGCCAGACCATCGAAAAGGCCACGGCCACGCTGACCCTGCTGGTGTCGATGATTGCGCTGATCTCGCTGGTGGTCGGTGGCATCGGCGTGATGAACATCATGCTGGTCTCAGTCACCGAGCGCACCCGCGAGATCGGCGTGCGCATGGCCGTAGGCGCGCGCCAGGGCGACATCATGCAGCAGTTCCTGATCGAAGCGGTACTGGTCTGCCTGGCCGGCGGCTTGCTGGGCGTACTGCTGGCGCTGTCCTTCGGGGCGGTGTTTGCGCACTTCGTCAGCAGCTTCCACCTGATCTATTCCACTGCCTCCATCGTCAGTGCCTTCGCCTGCTCTACCCTGATCGGCGTGGTGTTCGGCTTCCTGCCGGCGCGCAATGCCGCGCGCCTCAATCCGGTGGATGCCCTCGCCCGCGAATAAAATTGCCCGTCATGTCCAAGTTACTGTCCTTCCCTCCTCCTTCCCGCCTCGCGCTGTTGCTGGCGCTGGCCCTGCTGGGCGGCTGCAGTTCGCTGGTGCGCACGCCCTACACCGCACCAGTAACCCAGACCCCGGCCGCCTGGCAACAACGCGACCCTGCCGCTGCCGTCAACGCCAGCCGCTGGTGGCAAGGCTTCGGCGATGAGACCCTCAGCGCCCTGATCGATGAGGCCCTGCGCAAGAACAACAACCTGGCGCTGGCGACCATCAAGGTTCGGCGCGCCCAGTTGCAGGCCGGGATCGCCAATGATGCCTTCGTCCCGGCGCTCAGCGGACAAGTGGGCAGCACCGCCAGCAAGGCGCTCGATGGCAATCGCCAGACCGCCCGCAGCAGCCAGAACTCGCTGAGCCTGTCCTATGAGGTCGACCTGTGGGGCCGGCTGGGTGCCAACTACGACGTGGCCCGCTGGGAAGTCCTGGCCACCGAGCAAGACCGCGCGGCCACGGCGCTCTCGCTGGTCGGCACCACCGCCAACCTGTACTGGACCGGTGCCTACCTGAACCAGCGGCTGCGCACTGCCGAGCAGAGCATCGCCTATGCGCAGAAGACCCTGGACCTGATCAATACCCAGTACCGCGCAGGGGCGGTGTCGTCAGTGGATGTGCTGACCGCACAGCAGAACCTGCTGAGCCAGCAAGCCAGCTATACCGAACTGGTGCAGCAGCAGGTGGAAAATGACAATGCCCTGGCCATCCTGTTCGACAGTCCACCCGGCCAGCGCCGCAGCCTGCCACCGGCGCTGCCGGAGCAGCCGCTGCCGGTGCTGGAGGCGGGACTGCCGGCCGAACTGCTGGCACGGCGTCCGGATCTGCAGGCGGCCGAATTGCGATTGCGCGAGTCGCTGGCCAACGTCGACCTGACGCGCGCCAGCTTCTATCCGAAGCTGAGCCTCACCGGGTCGCTGGGGACCAGCAGCGACGCCTTGCTGCGCCTGGTGCAGAATCCGGTAGCCTCGCTGGCGGCGCAGTTGAGCCTGCCGTTTTTGCAGCAGACCCAGATGAAGCTGCAGATCAAGGTCTCGCAGGCCGACTATGAGAGCGCCGTCACCCAGTTCCGCCAGACCCTGTACGCCGCCTTCAGCGACGTCGAGAACGCCCTTTCGGCGCGCACGCAATACGCCCGGCAGCAGGCGCTGCTGGCGCGCAACGTCGAAGTGGCGCGGGCAGCCGAACAGCTCTACGAACTGCGTTACCGGGCCGGCTCGGTGACCTTGCAATCCTGGCTGGATCAGCAGGACAAACGCCGCAGCGCCGAGAACACGCTGGCGCAGGTCCGCCTGAACCAGCTGAAAAACCAGATGACGCTGTACCAGGCCCTGGGCGGGGATGCCCGTGCGACTCCGCCGCAATGAGCGGCGGCGGTTTGTGTCCGCAGCAAATAAAAAGGCGAACCCGCGGGTTCGCCTTTTTTTCATTTTCCTTCACGGCGATCGGCCTGGAACGCCGTCGCTGTGAAAGTAAATTCATTATTTCAGGTAATTCAGCAAAGTCAGGCCACTGGTGGTGACGAACACCTTCTGCGCTGCCGACAGATAGGTCTGCTTGAGCGTCAGGTCGCTGATCAGCTCGCTGGTATCGGACAGGTTGCGGCCCAGCAGGTTGTTGATGGTCTGGGTGTAGTTTTCCTTGTTGACTTCACCGGCGGCGTCGAGGTTGTCCAGCTCGTTCTGGCGCGCGCCGATGGATGCCTTGACGGTGGACACGCTGCTGGAAATCGAGTCGATCTGGGTATTGAACTGCGCCAGGTTGCGTGCCAGTGCCGCCTGGCTGCCGACCACCGGGGTACGTGCCGCATTGGCCGCATCCGATTGCAGCTTGAGCGCGGCGGTCGAGGTGAATTGCGCCTGGTAGCCCGGATCGTCCGGCTTCATGGCATCCAGGGTGGCCTGGGCCGCCTTGTAGGCGGCGATCGGGGTCTGGCCGCTGCCGGCGGGATAGACATAGTTGTTGGCGGCCGTGTCATCCGCCTTGTTGGCGGCTTCGGTCACCGGCACCGACAAGACGTTGATCAGGTTGGTCATGGTCTTGAAGATGTCCTGGCCATTGCCCTGGAACACCGTCTGGCCCGAGGCGCTGATATCCATCTGGCGGGTCGAGTCCACCTGCAGCGTCATGGCACCCTGGTCGCCGTTGTAGTCCACGCCGCCGGTGCCGTCCAGCGTGAAGGGTTGCGTCGTGCTCTTGAAGCCGGAGAAGATGTAGTTGCCCTGCCCGTCCTGGGCATTGGCATAGCCCAGCACTTCGTTGAGGTTGCCCTTGATCTCGGACGCCATGTTGATACGCTCGGCGTTCGAGTAGGAGGCATTGCCGGCCGTGATGACGTTGGATTTCAGCTTGGTCAGCATGTTGGTCAGGCTGTCCAGGGTCCCCTGCACGGTCGACAGCGCGCTGTTGGCGTTCTGGCGGTTGGTCTTGTACTGGTCGTTGAGGGCCGAGGTCTGGGTCATGTCCAGGGCGCGGGCGGCAGCCACCGGATCATCCGAGGGCAGCAACACCTTCTGCTGCGCCGTCACCTGCTGCGTCAGCTTCAGGATCTGGCTCTGCATGCTGGTCAGGTCATTGTTGCTCGACTGATAGAGCATCTGGGTGCTAATACGCATGGTCGTCTTCCTTTAACTGATTAACCGCCCAGGGTGAGCAGGACATTGATCATGTCGCTGGCGGCCTGGATGATCTTGGCCGCGGCCTGGTACTGCTGCTGGTTCTTGATCATCTGCGCCAGTTCCTCGTCCTGATTGACCCCGGACTCGGACTGCTGCTGGGCCTGGATCGCCGTCAGGCGCGTCTTCTCGGCCGTGTTGGTGACGTTGATCTCGTTGGTCTTGTTGCCGATGGTGGCCACCAGCTGCGAGTAGGAACCCTGGAAGCTGGTGCCATTGATGGTGTTGGCCGTCTGCAGGTTGGCCATGGCCAGCGCGTTGCGGTTGTCCGACGCGGCGCTGGTGTTGGCGGCAATGGTGAACTGGTCGCCATTGGACGGCTGGCCCGAAATCTTGAACTTGACGCCGCTGATCTCGTAGGTATCGCCAGCGGTATAGGCCAGGCTGGTGGCACCGCCCGCGATGGCGGTGGTGGTGCCATCCTGGTGGGTGATGGTGCCGCCACCGGCAGGCACGGCCGGCGAAATGGTGAACGCCGGCGGCGTGGCCGCGGTGTTGTAGGTCAGCGTGGTGGGCTTGGTCAGCGGCGTGGTGGTGGTCAGATAAGCCGCCGTGACCGAACCGGTGTTGATGGTCGCCGTGCCCTTGTTGGCCGCCACCGGCGCGAAGTTGAACTTGTCGCCGGCCGACGGTGTGCCGGTCAGGGAGTAAGTCACGCCACCGCTACTGATGGTCATGCCCGGCGTGTAGTTGAACGCCGTGCCGGCTGCCACCGAACCGGTGGTGCCGTCCGGATTGGTATAGGTCACCGCAGGCGCCGGCGTTGCTCCGGTCCAGGCCGCCGTCAGCTGCACCTGGGTGCCGCTCAGCGAAGCCGTGAAGGCGACCGAGGAACCTTGCGTGAAGGTGGTCGGATTCAGCGAGGTGTTGGAGATGATCGCATTGCCGGTATTGGTGCCCGGCGTGCTGGCATTGACGTTGTTGGTGGCGTTGATCGCGGTGGTGATCGGCGCGGCCGTGGCCAGCAACTGGGTATTGTTGAGCGCCAGCGAGAAGGCCGCTGCGCCATTGGCGGTCGGCTGGATCTTGTAGGTGTTGCCGCTGGCCATGGTCGGCGCGCCGCCCGGCGTCGCACCGTTGGAGTAGGTCACGCCATCGAGCGTGACCGGGAAGGCGGTGGCCGCCTTGACGGTCTTGGTGTTGTCCGACAGGCGGGTGAAGGTGTAGTTCGTACCGTCATAGCTCAGCGTGTAGTCGCTGGTGCTCAGCGCCGAGGGATCGCTGATGGTCGCCGTCAGGTTGGTGGTCCCGGTGTTGCCGGGGAAACCGATCAGGTTGGGCGAGCTGACGTTGAACATGGCCGTGCCGGCATTGCCGTTCTGGTCCAGGCCCAACTGCTGCTGCTGGTTGAAGGCCGTGCCCATGGCGATGGCGATGCGGCCCAGGGCATTCTGGGTCGGATCCAGCGTTTCCGTGCGGTACTTGAGCAAACCGCCCAGGCTGCCGCCATCGTAGAAGAAGCTGTCGGGGATCGTGACCGTACCGCCACCAGACGTGACCTGGCCGATCTGCAGACGCGAGACGTCGGTAGGCGAATTGGTCACCACCATCTGGGTGATCTGGTCGCCCGTCACCAGCGCCTGGCCGGTGCCGATGAACACGCTCACCGCGCCGGTATCCTGCGGCACGGTGGTGATCTTGACGTACTTGTTCAGCTCGGACACCAGCTGGTCGCGCTGGTCCAGCAGATCGTTGGGCGGCTGGCCGCCACCGGTGCCGTTGGCATTGACGATCGCCTGGTTCAGCTTGGCGATCTGCTGGGCATAGGAATTGATGCTGGTCACCGTGGAGGTGATCTGGCTGTTGACGCTGGCGCTGCTCTGGGCCAGCTGGTCATTGATGCTGGAGACGCGCGCCACCAGGGTCGACGCCTGCGACAGCACCGACTGGCGCGAAGCCTGGGTATTCGGGTTGGAGGCCAGGTTCTGGACTGCCGCAAAGAAATCCTGCAGCGCGGGCGACAGGCCGGCCTTGGTGTCGGCCACCATGTTGTTGATCTGCGAGATCTGGGAGTAGTACGAATCCAGCGAACTGGCCGAACTCTGCGAGGCCAGCGCCTGCTTGGTCAGGAAGTCGTTGTAGATGCGCTTGATCTCGGTGACCTGGGTGCCCTGGCCGACGAAACCGTAACCGTAGTTGATGCCGCCGGCCGAGCTTTGCACGACTTCCTGGCGGTTGTAGCCGGGAGTGGTGGCGTTGGAGATGTTGTGGCTGGTGGTGGCCTGCGCCGCCATGGCCGCCTGCAACGCGCTTTGCCCGATACTGAAGATGTTAGTTGCCATGCTAGGTTGTCGTCCCTGAAAGCTTTTAGCGGAATAACCAAGTCAACGGCAGGATTGACCAAAACTTTAGAGGGTCCGGGCCAAATTTGTTTCCGGCCGGAACCGATGAGCTTGCCGCCCGGACACGCCCTGCGGCGCTGAAAAATCAGGCCGAGAGCGACTGGCGGATGATGCGCGAAAGCTTCTCCGCATAGTGCGGATCGGTCGCATAGCCGGCGCGCTGCAGCCCATAGGCGAAGCCGTGGGCATCCTGGGCGCTGGCCAGTACCTTCTCGTAGCGCGGATTGCTGCGCAGCAAGTTGGCGTAATCCTTGAAGGCATCCGCATAGGAATCATAGGCGCGGAATTTCTCCACGCGCTTCTGCGGTTTGCCGTTGATGTATTCGATGGTGGTGGCCTCGACCACCTTGCCGGTCCAGTTGCCGGTGGCCTTGATGCCGAACAGGTTGTGCGCCGAGCGGCCATCGCGCGTGATGATTTCCTTCTTGCCCCAGCCGGTTTCAAGCGCGGCCTGCGCCAGCATGAACTTGGCCGGGATGCCGGTCATCTTGCTGGCCATTTCGGCGTCGGCCTGCAGGCGGTTCTGGAAGGCTTCGACGTGGGCCGGCTTGTTGGAATTGCGGCGCTGCTTGTTGCGGCCATCCTGGTCCGTACTCTCCGCCGCCTGCTGGCTGGCGAAGCTCTGGATGAACTTGGCGCGGTCGGCATCGCTCATGTCCTTGACCAGCGGAATGCCCATCGGCAGGCCCTCCTCGCCCGGCAAGGGATTGCCTTCCAGATCTTGCGCGTCCGGCAGTTTCTTGGGCAGCGAGGCCGAGAGCTGGCGCGTCAGCACGTCAGCCAGGCCCACGCCGCGCTGGGCCAGGCTCTGGCTCAGCTGCTGGTCCAGCATGGAGGTAAACATCTTGGTCTGTTCATTGTCGAACGGGCCGTTCTGCGGGGTGGCATCCCGCATGCTCTTCATCACCATGTTCAGGAACAGCGCCTCGAATTGCTTGGCTGCGCCCTTGACGGACTCCGGCGTGTTCTGCTTGGCAGCCTCACGCAGGCCGTTCAGCCCATTCGCATCGACGGCAAGTCCCTCGGTCGGATTGGATGGGTTGATCTTGTTGAGCATGGATTACCTTGGAGGAAAGCGTTGGGTGTCGGATCAGTCCGGAGCGTCAGATCACTTCGAGTTCTGCGCGCAGCGAACCGGCCGCCTTCATGGCCTGCAGGATGGCCAGCAAGTCCTGCGGCGTGGCACCGATGGCATTGAGCGCCTTGACCACATCGGACAGCGAGGCCCCGCCCTTCAACAGCATGACCTTGCCCGGCTCCTTGTTGATCGAGACCTGGGCATTCTGCACACCCGCGGTCTGGCCACCGGCCAGGGCATTGGGCTGGCTGACCGCATTGTCGGCCTGGATCACCACCGACAGATTGCCGTGCGAGACCGCGCAGGTATCGAGCATCACGCTCTGGTTCATCACCACCGAGCCGGTACGTGCATTCAGGATCACCTTGGCGGCCAGCTTGCCGGGGGTGACATCGACGTTTTCGAGCGCACCAAGGAAGGCCACGCGGTCGCCGCTGGAGATCGGTGCGCGCACCCGGATCACGCGGCCATCCTGGGCCACGGCGGTATCACTGCCAAAACGCTTGTTCAGCGCATCGACCACCCGGCTGGCAGTCGAGAAATCATTGTCGTTCAGTTCCAGCATCACCATGTCGCCGCCACCGAGGGAACTGGGCACCGCCCGTTCCACGGTCGCACCGCCCGAGATGCGGCCTGCCGACAGCTGGTTGATGACGGTGCTGCTGCCGGCAGCCGAACCACCGGCACCGCCGACCACGATGTTGCCCTGGGCGATGGCATAGATCTGGCCGTCCGCACCCTTCAGGGGAGCCATCAGCAGCGTGCCGCCGCGAATGCTCTTGGCGTTGCCGATGGAAGAAACGGTCACGTCAATCAGTTGGCCCGGCTGCGCGAAGGCCGGCAAAGTAGCCGTCACCATCGCCGCCGCCACGTTCTTCAGCTGCATGTTGCTGCTGGTGCCGGTAGGCACGTTCACACCCAACTGCTGCAGCATGCTGATGACGCTCTGCACCGTAAAGGGGGTCTGTGTGGTCTGGTCACCGCTGCCATCGAGGCCCACGACCAGTCCATAGCCAACCAGCTGGTTCTGACGCACGCCCTGGATGCTGGCCAGGTCCTTGAGTCGCTCGGCGTGGGCCGGCGCGGCAGCGGCCACGCACAGTGCGGCCACGGCAGCAGCCGACAGGAGCTTGCTGCCCATCCTGATCATGTCCATGGCGAAAAATCCTTTCCGGGTCATTGCACTACTCCACATCAGAAAGGAGAAACGCTGAAGAAGAAACGGCCCAGCGACGACATGAAGTCAGCCATGTCGACGCGGGTATTGGTACGGTATTCGACCTTGGCGTCAGCCACCAGGGTAGACGAAACGGTGTTGCCGGTCTGGATGTTGTCGGGGCTGACGGTGCCGGAGAAACGGACATATTCCACGCCCTTGTCCAGCGCCACCTGCTTTTCACCCGAAACCACCAGGTTGCCGTTGGGCAGCACCTCCACCACGGTCACGCCGATGGTGCCGGTGAAGGTGTTGCTGGAGCTGGTGGCGCCCTTGTCCTCGAATTTGGAGGACGAACTGCCGGATGCTGACAGCTCCTTGATGGACGTGCCAAAAATGGTCGGTGCCGGCGAGGCCACCGCGCCCGTCTTGCTGGCAGAGCTGCCGGCGGACTTGCCGGCACTGGTCTTTTCGTTGATGACGATGGTGATGGTGTCACCCACCAGGCGCGCGCGACGGTCTTCCAGCAACGGCCGGTAGACCGCCGACTGGAAGATCGCGCCCGAGGTCGGCGGCGCATAGGAAGCCGGTTGCGGACGCGCCGTCTTGGGCCCGGTCACGATACTGTCCGGCACGGTGGTGCAGGCGCTCACGCTCAACACGCCCGCGATGGTGGCCAATTTCAGCATGCTCTTCATCATTGCCTCGTCCTTCTTCTGCTACCGACTGCCTTGTTCAAAAACCACTGCACGACTGCATTACAGCTGCGAAATCTTGGCCAGCATCTGGTCGGAAGTGGTGATGGCCTTGCTGTTGATTTCGTAGGCGCGCTGGGTCTGGATCATGTTGACCAGTTCTTCCACCACGTTCACGTTGGAGGTTTCCACGTAACCCTGCCACAGGGCACCGGCACCGTTGGTGCCCGGGGTGTTCGGGTTCGGGGTACCGGAAGCGGCGGTTTCCACGTACAGGTTTTCGCCACGGCTTTCCAGACCAGCCGGGTTGATGAAGGTGGCGACCTGGATGGTGCCGATCTGGGTGGTGGCGGTCGAACCGGCCTGCATGATCGACACGGTACCGTCACGGCCCACGGTCAGCTTGGTGGTGTTGAGCGGAATGGTGATCGGCGGCTGCAGGGTGTAGCCGCTGGAGGTCACCATCTGGCCCTGGCTGTCGGTCTGGAAGGAACCGTCGCGGGTATAGGCGGTGGTGCCGTCCGGCAGCAGGATCTGGAAGAAGCCGTTGCCCTGGATCGCCAGATCCTTGTCATTGTTGGTCTGGTTGACGTTGCCTTGGGTGAAGATACGTTCGGTGGCGACCGGACGCACGCCGGTACCGATCTGCAGGCCCGAGGGCAATTGCGTCTGCTGCGAGGACTGGGCACCGGGCTGGCGCACGGTCTGGTACAGCAGGTCTTCGAAGACGGCGCGCGAACGCTTGAAACCGTTGGTGCTGACGTTGGCCAGGTTGTTGGAGATCACGTCCAGTTGCGTCTGTTGCGCATCCAGGCCGGTCTTGGAAATCCACAGGGAACGAATCATTTGTTTCTCCGGTAATCAGCGCTTGCGCTGCGGGTGCATCGGTGAGGTCAGGTGCGTAGGCAGCATCAAGACAGCGACAGGATCGTGGTCGCCTTGGTGGAATCACTTTCGGCGGTCTGGATCACTTTCATGTTCATTTCGAACTGGCGCGACAGGTTGATCATGTTGACCATCGCTTCCACCACGTTCACGTTGCTGCCTTCGACCGCACCGCTGGCCAGGCGCACATTGGCGTCGGGCTGGGCGGCACCGGTGATGGTGCGGAACAGGCCGTCGTCGCCGCGTTTCAGGTTCTTCTCGTCCGGGTTGACCAGCTTGATGCGGCCCAGCACGTTGACCGCATTGGGAATGCCGTTGGTCGGGATCGACGACACCGTGCCGTCAGCCGCGATGGCCACGGTGGTATCGGGCGGAATCGTGATCGGACCGCCGTCGCCCTGCACGGACTGGCCGTTCTGGGTCTGCAGGATGCCGTTCTCGTTGATCTTGAAGCTGCCGTTGCGGGTGTAGGCTTCGCCGCCATCGGCGGTCTGCACCGCGATCCAGCCACGGCCCTGAATGGCCACATCCAGCGCACGGCCGGTGTCCTGGATCGGACCCTGCGAAAAATCATTGCCTGCAGTGGAGTCCACCACGAAAGCACGCGTCGGCAAGCCCTGCCCTACCACCGGAGCCGAACGGAAGGTATTCAATTGGGCACGAAAGCCCGTGGTCGTGGCATTGGCCAGGTTGTTGCTGGCGCTGGCTTGCTGCTCAAGCGTGTGCTTGGCGCCCGACATCGCTGTATAGACCAGACGATCCATATCACCCCTTAGTGGTGGCACCCATCCCTGGCACCACCGGTTGAAACCGGCCACCGGCGACGCCGGCAGCCTTGAAGCAGGCGCGCCGCAAGGCGCGCCGGATTACCCTGTTAACGCAGGCTGACCAGGGTCTGCAGCACGGTGTCCTGCACCTTGATGGTCTGCGAGTTGGCCTGGTAGACACGCTGCGCCACGATCATGTTGACCAGCTCGGCGGTCAGGTCGACGTTGGAGTCTTCCACCGCACGGGCCTGCAGGGTACCGAAGGTACCGGTGGTCGGCTTGCCCACCAGCGGGCTGCCGGCGGCGGCCGTGGCGGAGTACAGGTTGTTGCCCAGCGGCTGCAGGCCGTTGGGGTTGGCGAAATTGACCAGCACCACGCTGCCCAGATTCTTGGTCTGCTGGTTGCTGTAGGAACCGACGATGGTGCCGTCCTTGTCGATCGAGAAGCTCGACAGGGTGCCCGGCGGCATGCCGTTCTGGCTCTGCGCCAGGTTGACGAAGGCCGAACCGGTCTGGGTCGAGCCGGTGTAGCTCAGCGCAATGGTGCTGGCGAAGTTGCCGCCGGCCTTGGCGATGCCGGGGTTGGTGCCGGTCGAACGCAGGTCGATGGTCATGGCACCGCCCGAGGTCAGGGTACCGGTCGAATCGAACACCATCGAACCCAGCTTCAGGGGGACCGTGCCGCCCGAGGTGGTGGTCAGGGTCTTGCCGTCGACGGTGGCGTAGACGTCCCAGGTAGTGGTCGGCGGCGTGCCGGTCGGCGTGTTCTTCACATAGAAAGTCTGGACGCTGTACGGATTACCCAAGCTGTCATAGATGGTCACGCCGGTCGAGTTGTTGTACGAGGTCGGGTCGGTGGCGCTGAAGGTGGTCGTGGTCGGCACGGTCACGCGCGAATCCAGGTTGACCTTGGTATTGATGGTGGTGGTGGTGGTCGCCGGGATCGAGGACGTATCAATCTGCAGGCGCACCGGGTCGCCACCGGTCACACCGGCTGCATAACCCATCAGGAAGGCCCCGTTCATGCTGGGGTTGACGATGTAGCCGTTCTTGTCGAGCTGGAACTGGCCATTGCGCCCGTACATCGGCGACAGGTCGCTGGAGCTGGCGGCCAACTGGAAGAAACCGTCACCATTGATGGCGATATCCAGCGGGTTGTTGGACGACGTGATATTACCCTGGGTGAACTGTTGCGCCACATTGGCGACCGTCACACCGATACCCACCGGCGAATTGCCGGAACGGTTCATGGAATTGGCGTACATGTCGGCAAACTGCGTCTGCGACTGCTTGAAACCCACCGTGCTGGCGTTGGCCACGTTATTACCGATGACGTCCAGGCTCTTGGCTGCGCCGTTCAGTCCGCTCAGACCTTGCTGAAAACTCATGAGATATCCCCTTGTTCCGAATGTTGTCGGTAATGACGATTAAAGAATTTGCACGACGTCGGTCGGCTTGATGGTGCCGACATTGGTGACGTTGAGCTTGACGCCGTCCGACGCAGTCGAGACGCTGGAAACGGTACCGAACGACAGGGTCGAAGCGGTGACTGCAGTGCCATTGTTGGAGGCACTGACGGTGAAGGTGTAATTGCCGTCGGCCACCTTGCCGCCGGTATCGTTGGAGCCGTCCCAGATCACCGGCACCACGCCGGCGGCCTGGGTGCCCAAGTCGGTGGTGTGCACCACGGCACCCGAGGAATCCTTGATGGTGACCACTACGGAGGAGGCGGTACCGGACAGGTTCACGCCGAACACCGCCTTCTGGCTGGTGGTTTCCGTACCGCTGGCATCCTTGGTGGTATCGCTGGTCAGCTGGATGCTGTTGCCCGGGGCCAGCACGCTGTGGCCGATCATGTTGGCGGTCGACAGCGCCTGCGAGGAGTTGAGGTTGCTCATCAGCGTGGACAGCGAATTGTTCAGCTGGCTGATGCCCGTGACCGTCGACAACTGTGCCATCTGGGTGGTCAGCTGCGAGTTGTCCATCGGGTTGCTGGGATCCTGGTTCTTCATCTGCGCAATCAAGAGCGTCAGGAAGCGGTTCTGGATCGCGTCCGGGCTGTTGTTGTCCAGACTGGAAGAGCTGGTGGTGGTGGACGAGCTGCTGCTCGTGCCATTCATTGCGGTGAGCAGGTCACTGGAGACGATTGCCATGGTTCAGGTCCTGGTTATTGGCCGATGGTAAGGGTCTTGACGAGCATGGCCTTGGCCGTGTTCATCGTTTCCACATTGGTCTGGTAAGAGCGGGAGGCCGAGATCATGTTGACCATTTCCTCGACCGGATTGACGTTGGGCATGGCGACGTAGCCATTGCCATCGGCCATGGGATGCTTGGGGTCGTAGACCAGCTTGGGCGGGGCCTGATTCTCGACCACGGCCGCCACTTTCACGCCGCTGTCCTTGACGCTGCCCACCGGAATGGCTTCGAACACCACCTGCTTGGCCTTGTAGGGCGTGCCATCGGGGCTGGTCGCGCTGTCGGCGTTGGCGATGTTGCTGGCCGTGGCGTTGAGGCGCTGTGCCTGGGCGCTCATGGCCGAGCCGGCGACGTTGAAGATGTTGGAAAGAGACATGTTTATCAGCCCGGTTGGATAGCGTTCAGCATGGCCTTGATCTGGCCGTTCACGGAGGTGACGCCGGCTTCGTAGCGGATGCCGTTGTCCAGGAATTCATTGCGCTCCACATCCATATCGACCGTATTGCCGTCCACGCTGCCCTGGGCCGGTGTGCGGTACTGCAAGGCGGTGCCGCCGATGCTGCCCGGACCGTTGTCGGGCGCAGTGCCGGCCACGTGCGTGGCAGCGGTGCGCTCCAGCTGCAGCGGCGGGATCGTGTTGGACTTGCTGTCCAACGCATTCTTGAGCGCGTCGGCAAAGTTGACGTCACGCGCCTTGTAGTTGGGCGTGTCCGCGTTGGCGATGTTGGACGCCAGCACCTGCTGGCGCTGCGACCGCAGGTTCAGCGCCATCTCGTTGAAACGGAAATAATCGTCGAGCTTAGAGACCATCAGGTCCTCCGGAAGTACCAGCGCCCCTGTCCTGCCCGGCCTGTTGCCGGGCCGCTTGCGGACTGCGCCGATGATGGAATTACGTAGGCTTGATCATACGTTCGCACCCCGAACTCTAAGGGGCGATAAAGAGAGAAAAGCCTCCCCTGTTTGCCCTTTTGACCTCGCGCGCGCGACGTACCATGAGTGCCAAGATTCGCCTATGCCCTGCGGGCAAGTTGCACAAAATGAAACACGCTTTCCGCGCCCTGCGCCGCACTTTCGCCGTCCTGTCCTTGCTGGCAGCCGGCCTGGGGGCGGCTGCGCCTGCGCTCGCCCAGAACGACCCCAACTCCCCCCAAAAGCAGGACTTGCAAGCCTTGCAACAAGTGGCGGAGCAATTCCTGAAAAGCCAGACCTCGGGCTTGCCCGGCAGCGTCACGGTCACCATCGATCCCGCCGATGCACGCCTGACGCTGGCGGCCTGCCTTGAACCGCAAGCCTTCATGCCCAATGGTGGCCGCCTGTTCGGCCGCACCACGGTCGGCATCAAGTGCGTGGCCCCCTCCCCTTGGACCATCTACCTGCGCGCCAACGTGCAGGTGATCTCGGATTACCTGGTCGCCGCCGTCCCGCTGGCCCAGGGCCAGACCATCAGCGCCAGCGACATCACGCGCATTCGCGGCGACATGTCGGCGCTGCCCAGCGGCGTGATCACCGAAGAATCACAGGTCATCGGCCGCGTCGCCAACATGTCGCTGCGCGCCGGTACGCCGCTGCGCCTCGATACCATCCGCAACCAGCGCGTGGTGCAGCAAGGCCAGGCGGTACGGGTCGTATCGATCGGTCCGGGCTTCCAGATTTCCACCGAAGCGCGCGCCCTGACCAATGCCAACGAAGGCCAGATGGCCCAGGCCCGGACGGCGGCCGGCCAGGTGGTGAGCGGTATTGCCAAAGCGGGCGGGATTCTGGAAATCAACTACTGAGCCGGCGACCCCGGCTTCTGTATTGATATGAAGCAATTTCCCGCAGGGCAAGTCCCGCGCGGAACGCAGCGGATCGCCCGAACAGGAATGTGAAGAAAAGTACCCGAATTCAGCTTAATTCAGGTGCGGGAATGTTAAAGTTTGCCCAGAACTGGTCGATAATCCATACGACAGGCGGGTGCGAAGCGCCCCCACCCTACAAGGAATACTGCCGTGAACGTTAACGACGCCCTCAAATCTGCTGCCCTCAACACCGAGCAGACGCAAACGCAGACCCGCAACACGACTGCCGCCAATCCTGCGGGCACTGACCCGGCCGCCACCAAAGCGGCTTCGGACAGCGTGCGCTTGTCCAGCACCTATCAGGCGCTGGAAACCAAGGACACCAAAAACGGCGGTTTCAATGCCGAAAAAGTGGAAAAGCTGAAAGCGGCCATCGCCAACGGCACTTTCCAGATCGATGCCGACAAGATCGCCGACGGCGTGATCGATACTGTCAAGAATCTCATCAGCGCCCGCCCGGCCTGATTCCCGTTTTACCGCTCAGAGGATCTTTCGCATGAATCCGGCCAGCAACCTGTCCCTGGAACACGCCGCGCTGTCGAGCCTGGTGGAAAAACTGAGCCAGGAACAGGCACTGCTGGCGGAAGCCACCGCCGAAGGCCTGACCGACATCATTACCGAAAAGGCCGCCATCGTTGCTGAAATGTCCACGCTGGCCGGCAATCGCCACGCGCTGCTGGGCAGCCTCGGCTACAGTGCAGATGAAAGCGGCATGCAACAGTGGATGAATGAGCAAGCCAGCGACGCTGACCGCGAGATCTGGGCCAGCCTGTTCGAACTGGCGCAGGACGCCAAGGAACTGAACCGCGTCAATGGCCTGCTGATCGGCAAGAAGCTCTCCATCAATCAGAGCGCCCTGACCATCCTGCAAGGCAAGACCGGCACCGGCAATTTCTATGGCCCGGATGGCCAGAACAGCATCCGGTCTTCGGGACGCCGTCTGGGCGTGGTATAAGTTTCAGCCGCTTCCCGCTCACGGAAGCACAGCAAGATCGCATCAACAAAAAGCCCGGCATTTGCCGGGCTTTGTCGTTAACGCGTCCTGCGTCCTCTCTCGGATCTGCGCCCTGAAGGCAGGCAGCCTCAGGCCACCCCGCTCCAGGAATGCTCGCGCAGATACGAACGCATGCGCGAGATCGCCTGGCTGTGCAACTGGCACACGCGCGATTCGGAAACGCCCATGACGGCGCCGATTTCCTTGAGGTTCATTTCCTGCTCGTAGTAGAGCGCCATCAAGATCTGCTCACGCTCGGGCAAGGCCTTGATGGAATCCACCACGGCTTCACGGAAACCGCCATTGATCAGGCTCTGCAGCGGATCGTCCTCGCCGTCGCCGGTCTGGTAGCGGTCCAGGAAGTGTTCGTGTCCGCCATCGTCGTCGTGGAAATCTTCGTAATAGATCAACTGGTGACCACCGCAGTCGGTCAGCAGCGACTGATACTCGGCCAGGCTGATCTTCATGTGCTGCGCCACTTCCGCTTCTTGCGGCTGACGGCCCAGTTGCTGCAGCAGGGACTGCATGGCTTCTTCCACCTTGCGCGCATTCTGGCGGATGCTGCGCGGCAGCCAGTCGCTGCTGCGCAGCTCATCCAGCATGGCACCGCGGATACGCTGCACGGCGTAGGTCTCGAACTGCGCGCCATGGGTTTCCTCGTAGCGGTTGACGGCGTCGAGCAAGCCCATCATGCCGGCCTGGATCAGGTCGTCCACCTCTACGCTGGGGGGCAGCTTGGCCTTGAGCTGATGCGCCAGTTTCTTGACCAGCGGCGCATGCTGCTCCAGTACGTCGTTCTTGCCCTTTTTTCCCTTGACGTTATACATGCACGTCACACTCCCAGACTGGCACCGTCGGTGGCCATCCCGTAGCTGCTGCGAGCCGCATCCGGACCGGCCGTGAAGCGCTTGGACAGGCGCTGGAAAGCCAGCGCGGCACCGGCGAAGGGAAACACGTCCATCACCGCCCGCCCCTGTCCGGTGGCGCGGCGAATATGGTCATCCGCCGGAATCGCGCCGATGAAATTGAGCTGCGCCGCCAGGTAGCGGCTGGCCGCCTGGGCCATGTTGGCATAGACGGTACGGGCTTCGGCTTCGGTGGCATCGTTGACAATGAGACTGAAAGGACGGCGGCCGATGCGGTCGCTCAGACTCTTCAGCAGCACATAGGCCGCCTTGATGGAAGACGCCGTGGTCGAGACCTGGATCACGATCTCGCCCATTTCCATGGTCGGCACCGGCAGCGACAGGTCGCGCGCCAGCACGCCATTGACGAGCGTAATCTCGGCCTGCTCGATGAGGCTGTCGAAGATCTCCGCCAGACGGCCGGCATGCGGATCGGTCGCCGAGGGCACGCTGCGGCGGGCGATCCGCGCCATCGAAAAACCTTCCGGCAGCAGTCGTGTAGCTTCCGCCATCGGACGCTCCATGCGCGCCACTTCCTGAAGCGTCGCCACGTCGTGACGCAGGCCGATGCGCGTCAGCAGACCCGTGGTGGCGACGTCGCCATCCACCACCAGCACGCTATGCTTGGCCTGTGACAGTGACGCCGCCAGATTGATGAGCATGGCACTCTTCTCTTCCTCACCCAGCACCGAGAAGAAGGTGAACAGCCTGGGCACCGGACGCTCCAGCATCCGGCGCAGCCCTGCTGCCTGGTCGATATCGTAACTAGCCAAAGCTCACCTCACGCAGTCCCCGGTCATTCATGGACATGGCAGTAGGACCGATCACGCCCGGCAACTCACCTTCCTGGAATTCGAAAGGGGCGGTTTCGCGCTTCTGCTTGAAGGCACGGTCGGCCAGGTAGAGCTTGTTGGCCACATGCAGGTCTTCGGGGACGCGCTGGCCATTGGCCACGTAATGCAGGTTGAGCTTGTGGCGGATCACCACATCCAGCACGTTGCCGATGGTGGCGGCTTCGTCCAGCTTGGTGATGATGCAGCCGGCCAGCCCGGAGCTGGAATAGGCATGCACCACTTCATTGAGCGTACCGCCGGTGGCGGTGGCATTGAGGCACAGCAGGCGCTTGATGTCCACGCCGGCACCGGCCAGCATGGCGTCCTGCTCGGCCACCATCTGGTCGCGCTGGCCGACACCGGCGGTATCGATCAGCACGGTGTGCTTGCCCTTCAACTCTTCCAGGGCGATGCGCAGGTCGGTCTCATCCTTGACCGAGTGCACCATCACGCCCAGGATCTTGCCGTAGATGCGCAGTTGTTCGTAACCACCGATACGGTAGCCGTCGGTCGTGATCAGGGCCAGCTTGCCGGAGCCGTGGCGCATCACGCAGCGCGCCGCCAGCTTGGCGGTGGTGGTGGTCTTGCCGACGCCGGTGGGGCCGACCAGCGCGAAGACGCCGCCGTTTTCCAGCAGTTCGTTTTCGTTGGCCAGGGTATTGAGATTGCGCGCCAGCACCGACTTGACCCAGAACATGATGTCCTGCGACTTGGAGTTGGCAGGCAGGTTTTCGGTGATCAGGCGCGACAGGCTGGCCGAGAAGCCGGCCGCCAGCATTTCCTTCAGTACCACGCCCTTGAGCGGATCGCGTTTCTGCGTACCGCCCCAGGAAATCTCCGCCAGCTGGGTTTCCAGCACGCCGCGCATGGAGCGGATCTCGCTCATGACTTCGGAGAGGATTTCGTCGTAGTCCTTGCCATCGAATTCAGGCAGGGCCGAACGTGGACGCTGGTCATGTTCCCCGGATTCCTGCGCCTGCTGGGCCGAGGCCGGACGGCCACCGGCCGCCTGCTCCGCACGGCGGCTGCGCCAGACGCGGGCATCGCTGGCCGGAGCAGCTTCCACCGGGCGCGCAGGCGCGCGGCCGTGGGCCGGCTGGTCCAGCAATGGCGCATGCTCGGGACGCGCGGCGCGGGGCGGCTGCTGGGCCAGCGGCGACGACAGCAGCGCCGGACGCTTGGCCTGCTGTGCGTTCGGCGCACCGGACTGCTGCTGCAGCGAGGCCGCCTGCGGGCGAGCATTGGGGTCGCGCGCGCCGGTCGGGGCCACCAGGGTGGTCATGTCCTCGTTGGCCATGGCCAGAATCTCCACCCCGTCAGGAATATTGCGGTTGGAGAGAATGACGGCATCCGGGCCAAGCGCCTCGCGCACCTGACGCCAGGCCTCGCGAGAAGAATTGGCGATAAATTTCTTGACGTTCATGCTTGCCCTCCAACTAGGCTGGTAACTTTAATCGTTTTCGACTCGGGTACTTCAGCGTGCGACAGCACGCGCAACTGCGGCATGGCGCGGCGCAGGAAGCGCGCCAGCAAGGTCCGCAGCGGTGCGCCGACCAGCAACACGGGCGACAGGCCCAGCTGTTCCTGGCGCTGCGCCGCCATTTCGGTCTGCTGCACCAGCGAATCGGCCAGGCCCGGCTCGATGCCGCCGGTGTCGCCACTGGCCTGCAGTGCCTGCATGAGCAGGCGTTCGAGCTTGGAATCGAGGGCCATGACGGCCAGCTCGCTCTCGCCCGGGAAAATCTGTTGCACGATGGCGCGTCCCAGCGCAATCCGTACAATCGCCGTCAGGTCGGTCGGATCCTGAATGCGGGCGGCGTGTTCGGCCAATGTTTCGATGATAGTGCGCATATCGCGGATATGCACGCCTTCCAGCAAGAGGTTCTGCAAGACCTTCTGCAGCGTGCCCAGCGGCAGCATCTTGGGCACCAGGTCTTCCACCAGCTTGGGGGCTTCCTTGGCCAGGTGATCCAGCAGGCTCTGCACTTCCTGGCGGCCCAGCAGTTCGGCCGCGTGCGTGGTGATGAGGTGATTCAGGTGCGTCGCCACCACGGTACCGGCATCGACCACGGTGTAACCCATGGTGGAAGCCTGTTCGCGCAGGCTGCTGTCGATCCACACGGCCGGCAGGCCGAAAGCGGGATCGGAGGTCATCATCCCTGGCAGCGGACCAGTCACCATGCCCGGATTGATCGCCAGGTACTGGCCGGCATGCGCCTCGCCGTTGCCCACTTCCACACCCTTCAGGGTGATGCGGTAGGCCGACGGCTTCAGTTCCAGGTTGTCGCGGATGTGAATCGGCGGCGACAGGAAACCGACTTCCTGGGCGAATTTCTTGCGGATGCCCTTGATACGCTTGAGCAGTTCGCCACCCTGCCCCTTGTCCACCAGCGGGATGAGACGATAGCCGACTTCCAGGCCCAGCGTGTCGACCGGCATGACGTCGTTCCAGGTCGCCTCTTCCGCTTCCGAGGGCGCAGCTGCGGCGGCAGCGGCCTGCGGAGTGGCCGCGGCGGCTTCGGCCTTGGCCGTTTGCACCCGCTTGCTGATGGCGTAGGCACCGCCGGCCATGGCCGCAGCCAGCAGCAGGAAGGCGATGTGCGGCATGCCCGGGATCAGGCCCATGCCGCCGATGATGACGGCGGTAATGTAGAGCACTTCCGGCTTGGCGAAGAGCTGGTTGATCAGCTGCCCGCCGACGTCCTGGTCGTTGGCCACACGCGAGACCACTACACCGGCAGCGGTCGAGATGATCAGCGAAGGGATCTGCGCCACCAGGCCGTCACCGATGGCCAGCAGCGTGTAGTTCTTCAGCGCGGCATCGAAGGCCAGGTCGTGCTGCACCATGCCCACCACCAGGCCGCCGACGATGTTGACCACCGTCACGATGATGCCGGCCACGGCATCGCCGCGCACGTACTTGGAGGCACCGTCCATGGCCCCGTAGAACTCGGATTCCTGCGCCACTTCCTTGCGGCGGGCGCGGGCTTCGGGTTCACCGATCATGCCGGCGTTGAGGTCGGCGTCGATCGCCATCTGCTTGCCGGGCATGGCGTCCAGGGTGAAGCGCGCGCCCACTTCGGCGATACGGCCGGCACCCTTGGTCACCACCATGAAGTTGATGATGGTCAGGATCACGAACACCACGATACCAACGGTGTAGTTGCCGCCGATCAGGAAGTGGCCGAAGGCTTCGATCACCTTGCCGGCCGCATCCGGACCGGTGTGGCCTTCGGTCAGCACCACCCGGGTGGAGGCCACGTTCAGTGACAGGCGCAGCATGGTCGACACCAGCAGAACCGCCGGGAAGGCGATGAAGTCCAGCGGCTTGACGGTGTACAGCGCAGTCATCAGCACGATCACCGACAGCGAGATGTTGAAGCTGAACAGCAGATCCAGCATGAAAGCCGGCAGCGGCAGCACCATCATCGCCAGCATCATGACGATCAGGATCGGGGCCGCCAGCGCCCGGCCGCTCTTGAGCGGGACCCAGGCCGGGATTTTCATGGTATTGAGTTTGGTTGCCATCGTTACTGCCTGTTTCTATTCTTGGGGCCGCGAGGCTTCTTGGGCGCAGTGGCCGGATCAAGGTCCTTGGGCACGTTCAGTTCGGTCGGTTCCACCGGACGGTTGCCGCCGAACTGACCGAAGGTACGCAACTGGAACACGTAGGCCAGCACTTCGGCCACGGCGGTGTAGAGCGCTTCGGGAATCTCGTCGCCGATCTCGGTATGGGCGTGCAGCGCACGTGCCAGCGGCGGCGCTTCCAGCAACGGCACCTTGTGCTCGCGTGCCAGCTCGCGAATCTTGGCGGCGACGTCGTCGGCGCCCTTGGCCACCACCTTGGGCGCGCCCATCTTGCCTTCGGTGTACTTCAGGGCGACCGCGAAGTGGGTCGGGTTGGTCACCACCACATCGGCGGTCGGCACTTCGGCCATCATGCGGCGGCGGGCCATGGCGCGCTGCATCGCGCGAATCTTGCCCTTGATGTGCGGATCGCCTTCGGATTCCTTGTGTTCCTGCTTGACCTCTTCGCGCGTCATGCGCAGCTTGCGGCCGTAATTCCAGATCTGGTAAGGCACGTCCAGCGCCGCGATCAGGATCAGCGCCGAGACCATGGTGATGAAGCTGATCCACAGCAGCTGCGCGGCATGTGAACCGGCGGTCTTGAGCGATTCCACGCCCAGGCCCATGACGGCATCGAGCTGGCTGCGGATGGCGATCCAGGCCACGGTACCGACCAGCAGCGTCTTGAGCACCGCCTTGCCCAGTTCGACCAGGGAATTGATCGAGAACATGTTGGCGAAGCCGCTGATGGGATTGAGCTTGCTGAATTTGGGCGCCAGCGAATCGACGTTGAACAGCCAGCCGCCCAGCATCAGCGGCGCGGCCATGGCGGCCAGGGTCATCAGGAAGGCCAGCGGGATCATGGAAACGGCCACATCCAGCATATGGGCACTGAGCATGTCGAACAGCAGCGCCGGGTCGAAGGCGGCCGCCCGTTCGAAGGTCAGGGTCGCCACCATGATGCGATCCAGGGCGGTCACTACGGGGCCGCTGAAAAGCCAGACACAGCTGCCGCCGACCAGCAGCATCAAGGTCGTGGCCAATTCGCGCGAACGCGGGACATCCCCCTGCTCACGGGCACGCTCAATGCGTTTGCCCGTGGCGGGTTCGGTCCGCTCCATGTCGCTGTCTTCGGCCATCCGCCGTATCCCCCTGCTAAACCGCTTTTCCGCCAACGCCGGCGCTGGACGGATTTGTAGAACAATAGGCTAGGATTATTGGCGAGCGGCCGCCCGGATCATCAGGGGAATAGGGGCGAAAAGGTCCCCCATTTCGGACTAGGCAAAACCGCAAGGGTCTGCCTTGGACAAAACGCTGCGTATCGGGCCGTCAAAATGTGAAGAAAGTCAAGCTGGACGGGCACTTGCGACCACCTGCCCGGCCTGAAAAGCCCGCCCGGCGTGGCGTAGCGGCCACATCAAGACAAAACGCTCCGGACTTGCCTGATTGGCAAGTGCCGAAGCGTCTATCCGGGTCGGGAGATGCGGAGAAACCGGCTTCAGAAGCCCAGACTCTCCAGCAGGTCGTCCACCTGCCCCTGGTTGGCGATGACATCCTTGCCGGCAGGATCGATCTGGGGACCGTTGAGCAGTCCCGTATCCTCGCGCTTGGTCTCGGTGGGCGCGTAGTCCACCAGCAGCTGCACCAGTTGCGATTCCAGGTCGTGCGCCAGCTTGGTGACGCGCTTGATGACCTGGCCGGTCAGGTCCTGGAAGTCCTGCGCCATCATGATGTCCAGCAGTTGCTGCTTGGTGACGCTGCTGTCTTCGCTGGCCTGGGCCAGGAAGGCGGAGGTCTTCGCCGCCAGCGCGCGGACATCGGCTTCGGCAAAACTGCCGGTAGCAGCGGCATCCCATTGCGCCTTGAGCTCACTGGCACCTTCATTGATGCGCTCCTGCAGCGGGCTCGCCATTTCGGTGGCGTTGAGCACGCGCTGGGCGGCCTGTTCGGTCATGCGGGCCACGTATTCCAGGCGGTCACGCGCGTCCGGCATGTCACTGGCGGCTTTTTCCAGCAGCCGGTCGAAGCCCAGGCCGCGCAAGCTGTCGTGCAGGTTGCGCGTCATGTGGCCGATACGGACCAGCACCTCGTCGTTGACCCCGGTGCCCTCGGCGGAGGGCGTGCGAGCAGGATGGGCGGCGTTGTCCACCTCAGCCACCTGCGGCCATTTTTTCGAAGATCTTGCCCAGCTTCTCATCCAGCGTCGCCGCGGTGAAAGGCTTGACCACGTAGCCATTGGCACCGGCCTGGGCGGCGGCGACGATGTTTTCCTTCTTGGCTTCGGCGGTCACCATCAGCACGGGCAGCTTGGACAGGGCCGGATCCTTGCGGATTTCCTGCAGCATGGTCAGGCCATCCATGTTGGGCATGTTCCAGTCGGAGACGACGAAGTCGAACTGGTCGCTGCGCAGTTTCTGCAGCGCCTGCACGCCGTCTTCGGCCTCGTCCACGTTGGTGTAGCCCAATTCCTTGAGCAGGTTGCGCACGATGCGGCGCATGGTCGAAAAGTCATCGACGACTAAGAACTTGGTATTGGGACCCGACATGCTAAGACTCCATCTGAACAATTGAATTCTTGATTATCGGCAAGTTGCGCAACGAACTTGAACCGACCTCTCTTTTTTACCTCAGCACGGGCGGGAGAGCCCATGCTGCCTCTTATCTGCAACGCATTGTAGTGCAGCAAAACAAAATTGGCAGAACAATAAGCGCTGAAAAATGCTTCATACGCGCAATGCGCGGCTTCCGTGTTCTGCCAGCCACGCCAGCACCCGGGCCGGCATGGATTGCAGCGACAGCACTTCGTGCGCAGCCCCGATGGCAATCGCTTCGCGCGGCATGCCGAAGACCACGCAGGATGCTTCATCCTGGGCAAAGTTGTAGGCCCCGGCATTGCGCATCTCCAGCATGCCCTGGGCACCATCCTTGCCCATGCCGGTCAGGATCACGCCGACCGCGTTCTTGCCGGCACAGGTAGCGGCCGACTGGAACAGGACATCCACCGAAGGACGATGCCGATTCACCGGCGGGCCCTGGTCGAGCTGGGTCATGTAGTTGGCACCGCTGCGCACCAGTTTCAGGTGCGAGTGGCCCGGCGCGATGTAGGCATGGCCAGGCAGCACGCGTTCGTTGCCGGCCGACTCCACCACCGAGATCTTGCACAGGTTGTTGAGGCGCTGGGCGAAGGAGCGCGTAAAGCCTTCCGGCATGTGCTGGGTGATCAGGATGCCCGGACAGTCCGAGGGCATGCGGATCAGGAATTCCTTGATGGCTTCGGTGCCGCCGGTGGAGGCACCGATGATGATCAGTTTTTCGCTACTGGTGAGCGGATTGCGGATCTGCGGCAAGACCTCGCCGGGCGTGGCCGCCTGCTCGGCGGCGCGCGACGGACGGGCGCGCACGCGCGCCTTGGCGGCGGCGCGGATCTTGTCGGCGATCATGTCAGCATATTCCTGCATGCCGCTCTGGATCGAGATCTTGGGCTTGGTCACGAAATCGATCGCACCCAGCTCCAGTGCACGCAGGGTGATTTCGGAGCCGCGTTCGGTCAGCGAAGACACCATCACCACCGGCATGGGACGCAGGCGCATCAGCTTTTCCAGGAAATCCAGGCCATCCATGCGCGGCATTTCCACGTCCAGGGTCAGCACGTCCGGATTGGTCTGCTTGATCAGCTCGCGGGCAATGATCGGGTCCGGCGCCACGCCGACCACTTCCATGTCCGGCTGGTTGCCGATGATCTCGCGCATCACGCTGCGGATCAGTGCCGAATCGTCGACGATAAGAACTTTAATTTTCATCACTCAATCACTCAATCACTCAAACTCAATGTTGCAGGCTGCCCTGAGATGGGTCGGGTGTCGTCCACCCTGCCCCATCAGAACAGATCCACCTCGCCGCCGACCGGCTTGGTGACCAGCTTGCTGGCGTAGGCTTTTTCGCGGTTCACCAGGGTGTCGTTGTGCATCTGCTTCAGCTTCTTGACCAGCACCTTGCCGGTACGCGGGAAGAAGTACACCTTGCGCGGATAGATATCGTTGAGATCTTCGGCCACCACGCGGATGTTTTCCGCCTTCAGGTAGCGCCGCACGAATTCGGCATTGCGCTCACCCACGTTGATGGCCGAGAAACCGCGCAGCACGTTGCCGCCGCCGAACACCTTGGCCTCCAGGTTCTCGCGCCGCGCGCCGGACTTGAGCACTTCGTTGATCAGCACTTCCATGGCATAGGTGCCATAGCGCGCCGAGGCCGACACCGGGCTGCCATCGTCGCCGCCGCCATCGGGCAGCATGAAGTGATTCATGCCGCCGATGCCGGAGACGCGGTCACGGATGCAGGCCGAGACGCAGGAGCCCAGCACGGTGACGATCATCATGTCCTTGCTGGTGAAGTAGAACTCGCCCGGCAGGATCTTGGCCGCATCGCAATCGAAAGTGCGGTCGTAGTAGAGATTGGTGGCAATCTGCTCCGAGGCGTGGCTCATGGCTTGGCCCTCGCGACGCGCTGGTTGGCATTGAGCTCATAGACCGTCTTGCCCTTGAGCTTGAGGGCGTCGGAGACATACAGGAAGTTCTCCGAGTGGCCGGCGAACAGCAAGGCGTGAGGCTTCATCAAGGGTACGAATCGGGACAGGATCTTGCTCTGGGTAGGTTTGTCGAAATAGATCATCACGTTGCGGCAGAAGATCACGTCGAACTGGCCGCTGAGAGGCCAGCCATCGCCCAGCAGGTTCAGTTGCTTGAAGGTGATCAGCTTGCGCAATTCGGGACGCACGCGCACGTAACCCTCATGGCTGCCCTTGCCGCGCAGGAAGAACTTCTTGACGCGCTCGGGCGACATCTTCTCGATGCGCTCCATGGGATAGACGCCATTGGCACCGGTAGCGAGCACGTTGGTATCGATGTCGGTGGCCACGATCTGTACGGGCGGCGTCATCGAGCCATAGGCTTCACAGGCGGTCATGGCGATGGTGTAGGGTTCTTCTCCGGTGGAGGCGGCCGAACACCAGATGGTCGCGGGTTCCTTCAGGGTCTTGAGGAAGTCGGCGAGGATGGGGAAATGGTGCGCCTCGCGGAAGAACGAGGTGAGGTTGGTGGTCAGCGCATTGGTGAAGGCTTCCCACTCTTCGGAGTCGTGGGTGCGCTCCAGCATGTCCAGGTATTGCTGGAAGGAAGTGATGCCGGTGGCGCGCAGGCGTCGCGCGAGGCGACTGTAAACCATTTCCTGCTTGCTGTCGGCCAATGCGATGCCGGCCCGCTGGTAGATCAGGCCACGCACTCGCTCGAAATCACGGCTGTTGAAATCGAACTCCTTGCCGGATGATTCGCCCTTGCCTGGTACCGTCGGCTTCACTGTCTTCCCTTCCCTGGCGCAGCGCACGTCGCGGCGCTGCTTGCTATCTTGTCGCCCGCCCCATCCGGGCGGACATCCCCTTGGCGCATAATCTATCAGCCGCCTGGCGGGGTCAAGCGAATCAGCCTTGGAAATGAAACGGTTTTACCCCCCTATTGCGACAAGTCAATCGGGGGCAGCCGTGCATAGACTTCTCAATCCTTGGAAATCCTCACGGGAAACGTGGGACGGAGCGCCTTGGCAACTGCGCCGGGCCGAGGCTGGCACTGCCACAGCCAAACGCCGCAGGCGCCATCCCGGGAGGCTATACCGGGAGGCTATACCGGTGCGTGGCTGGAGCGATACCCCACCCGGAAGCCGCCCCAGTGCTTGCCGTTCACGTAGATCGGCACCGACAGGTCGTGCATGACTTCGCCAGTGTCGCGCTTGTAGGTCTGCAGGAGGAAGGGCCTGGTATTGGATCCACAGCGCTTGCCGGTGCGGTCGCTGAAGATGCGTTTGGTGCGGTTGTTGACCAGATCGGTGTCGTAGTCGCCGGTCAGGGGCTGGGAGAACTTCTTGTTGTGGGTCGGGAAGTAGCCGTTGTTGTCCACTGCACCCGCGTAGGCCAGTTGCGGCATGCTGGCCAGCAGCGCTTCCTGGATCGCTGGCAGCACCCGATCGGTAAAGCCGTCGAACTGGCTGGAATGCTTCTGCGGCGAGGTGTTGGGGATAGGCTTGTAAGTACGGTCGAACAGGGCCGCCTCACTGATCTGGCCGGAACGGATCGCGGTCTCGAACAGCTTGCCTACGGCCTGCGCCGCACCCGTGGCGGCGACACGGATATCGTCGTGTCCGCTGCGAGCGCCGCCATCGATGATGGCTTCGAACACCGCTTCGGCACGCTCTGACAACAACATGGCGGACGCCGCCACGCGCGGCAGTTCCTGATCGGTGTGCAGCATGCCGTTGCGGATGTCGGTGATGGCCTCGGCGATCTCCTGCGTGGTCTGCACGTGTTCGCGCGAGGCCACCGCGATCTCCTCGATCTGTTCCTGCGACTGGCTGGAAGAGCGTTCGATGCTGTTGAGCAGGCCGTGTACCTTCTCCACGTTCTGGGCTGCCTCCAGCACCCGGCTGCTGAGCGAATTCATGCCGGTCGCCGCGCGCTCGGCTTCTTCGGTGATGGCCCGCACCATCACGCCGATATCATCCGTGGCTTCCTTGGTCCGCTGGGCCAGCTGGCGCACTTCGCCCGCCACCACGGCAAACCCGCGCCCCTGCTCGCCGGCGCGCGCCGCCTCGATGGCGGCGTTCAGGGCCAGCAGGTTGGTGCGGGCCGCGATCTCGCTGATGACTTCGGTGATGCCGTGGATGCGGCGCGACTTTTCCTGCAGCTGCGCCATCATCGACGAGGCCGACAAGGCATCCGTGCGGGCCTGCCCGATCTGCTGCAGGCCGCGATCCACTTCCGAGCGGCCGCTGACACTCTCGGTACGCACCTCCGCCGCAATGGCCGAGGCGCGCTCGGCATTGGCGGCAATCTGTTCAGTGGTAGCGGCGTTCTGCTCGGCACTGGCCGCGATGCGGTCGGCGGCGACGACGTCCTTGCTGATCTTGGTCTTGATGGTATCGACAAAGAAGGAGGTCTCCGCCGCCCCGATCATGATGTGATCGATCTCGCCGCTGATCTTGTCGACCAGTTGTCCTTCTCCGGGCTGTGCGCGCCGCTGCGCCAGGGCAAACCCGGCCAGCCCCAGCACCACGGCCACACCGCTGCAGCCTGGCGCGCTCAGCCATTGCGCGGCACCGGCCGCATGCAAGGCCAAGGCCCCTGCCCCGCCCAGCACCAAGCCCGCCACCCAGGGCAATCCACCAGTCCATGCCCGGGCGGATGCACCGGCTCCCTTGTTCTTCCCCATCCTTGTCTCCTCGCGGATTTTCCGCTTTTCTTCACCTGATCCACTACAGGTTTGATTGCGGACGAAACACACCGCATTGTCCAGAGGCTATAGCGGCCAGCTTACGCGTAACTGAATGAACAAAGCTTCATATAGCCATATTGCCACAGCACAAGAGCGCCGGTCCCCCTGCTCCAAGGCCAATTGCATTTGTCCAGCGCAATGACGCTATAATCTCCTCCTTTAATAGGATAGGGGGGTATGGTATATGGCCCATCTCACACAACAGACGGATGCCCTGCTCAAGCGCGTGCGTCGCATCGGCGGCCAGGTGCAGGCACTGGAACGCGCACTGGAAGGCGAGGCCGACTGTGCCAAGACCTTGCATCTGGCGGCAGCCATCCGTGGTGCCGTGCATGGCCTGATGGACGAGCTGATCGAGGCGCATGCGCGGGAACACGTGGCCGCCCCCGGCCTGACCGATGAACAACGCCAACAGGGACTGGAAGAAGTCCTGGAGGCAATTCGGCGCTATGCCAAATGAAGTCCAAGGAGTCGCCATGACCAGTCCCGCCACTTACCGCCACGAGCACATGTATCTGGGTGCCAACCATGACCGCAACACCCGCCGCACGCTGTGGGTGGTGGCCTTGACCGCCGTGATGATGGTGGCCGAGATCGCCGCCGGCTACTTCACGGGGTCCATGGCCTTGCTGGCCGACGGTTTCCACATGGCCACTCACACCGGCGCGCTGGCCATTGCTGCCGGTGCTTACGTGTTTGCACGCCGCCACGCGCATGATGGCCGTTTCAGCTTCGGCACCGGCAAGGTCGGCGACCTGGCCGGTTTTGCGTCGGCACTGGTGCTGGCGGTGATCGCCATCGGCATCGGCGGCGAATCGGTGTGGCGGCTGGCCAGTCCGAGCACGGTGGATTTTGGCGAGGCGATCCCGATTGCCATCGTCGGACTGATCGTCAACATCGCCAGTGCCTTGTTGCTCATGGAAGGGCATCATGGACACGAGCATGCCCACGATCATCCGCACGGTCATGCGCATCACGGGCATGCGCACCAAGAACACCATGACCATCACGGCCATCACCATGACGGCCACGACAACAATCTGCGCTCTGCCTACCTGCACGTGGTGGCCGACGCGCTCACCTCGGTGCTGGCCATTGCCGCCCTGCTGGCCGGCCTCTATCTGGGCTGGACCTGGCTGGATCCGCTGATGGGCGTGGTGGGTGCGGTGGTGATTGCGCGCTGGTCGTGGAGCCTGTTGCAAAGCAGTGCTGCGATGCTGCTGGATGTGACCGATGCACAGGTCGCGGCACGCATCGAGCAGGCGCTGGCGGACGAAGCGGTGCACATCGAGGACCTGCACGTCTGGCGCATCGGTCCTGCGGCGCGCGCGGCCATCGTCAGTGTGTCCGGCGGCCAGTCCGTCACGGAAGCACGCTTGCGGGAAAAACTGGCGGCGGTGAGCGAGCTGCGCCATCTGACGCTGGAACTGCATCAGGCCGGATGAGTGAGCGGCAGGCTGGCGTGAAACGATGAACAAAAAAGACAGCGGCCGAGGCCGCTGTCTTTACATCTGCCGGGTGCAGCGTGCTGGCTCAGCGCCAGCCGCGATGCCAGCCGTAGTGCGGGTGATGCCAGCCCCAGCCATAGTAGGAGTGATATTCCCAGACCCAGCCCGGACCGGGCGAGGCATAGGTGGGCTGCACGTACACCACCCCCGGCGGCGCAACGTAGGCCGGCTGGGCCACATAGGCCGGGCGTACCGTGGGCGGGGTCACCACGCAGCCGCTCAGGCCGAAGGCCGCGGCCAGTGCCGGGATCAATAGTAGGGATTTCATGGTCTTGCTCCTGATCTTGTTTGGCGGAATGTGACGGCGTGTGCAGACGCCGTTGACCACGATGGTGGTGAACAGATAACGAACACAGACGTGAGGAAGAACACGCCAAATTGTTTGTTTTTGTAACGCAATCATCGACCGCGCAAAAATAAACCCAAGCTCATCAGGGAACTACTTGGTCAGCATCGCTCAAATTGCCAGCAGCTTCGAAGGCGTGTCCGGCACCGCGCAGTGAAGCCAAAAAACTGACCAAGAATCGCGAGCTGAACATGAGCCATAAAGACCACTTTCTTACGTTGGATGGCTTCCGCGGTATTGCCGCCCTCCTAGTTGTGCTGAGGCATAGCACCTGGTATTTCGGCGATAACCCCTTCTTTTCCAGCTATCTGGCCGTGGATTTGTTTTTCTTGCTCAGTGGTGCCGTCGTGGCACACTCTTACGAGCAGCGACTACTGAATGACATGAGTTTGAGCAGATTCATGTGGATCCGCTTGCTGCGACTGTATCCGCTTTATTTTCTGGGGATTTGCATCGGGATTTTCGCGGTAGTAGCTGGCTTGTCGGCCTTCCAGGGAAAATTGCCGATTGCGGCGCTGACCGGGCTACTGATGCTTCCGGCACTCTACTCGACCGTACTCTTTCCGCTCAATGGCCCAGCATGGTCACTGTCCTCGGAAATGATCGCCAACGTTGTCTATGGCTGGAAAGTCCGCCAGCTCAGCGACCGCGTGCTGACAGCACTGATGCTGGCTTGCCTGGCCGGAATAATTCTTTTTGTGGTCTTGTCTTCCCAGCACAGCTTGGATGCAGGCTTCCATCGACAGACCTACTATGTCAGCCTGTTACGCGTGGGATTTTCTTTTGCAGCTGGGGTCCTGCTGTATCGTCGAGTTTTACGCAAAGGTCAACGCGCCACGATCAGCAACACCCGGACAGCGCTCATCACCCTCGGCGTAGCGGTAACGTTGATGATGACCCCGCCTGCAAGCCTGGTCCCCTTCTATGACATCCTTGCAGTGTGCATGGCTTTCCCGCTACTGGTGTATGCAGGGATGCGCTTCCAGCCCACGGGCCACCTAGCAAGGATCTGCCAGTTTCTCGGAGTGATCTCGTATCCAATCTACATCGTCCACAGCCCCCTGGCCGAACTGGTCAGGAACGCGTTTCCGGCTTTCACCGGCGGGCGCCAGTTGGCTGAATTCACTCCGTGGGCCGGGATCGTATTTCTTGCCGCCCTGATCACGATTGCCTGGGCCCTTCATCACTGGTATGACGCGCCCTTGCGCAATTACATCAACGCGCGCGCAAAAGCATTTTCGGCATCCAGTGCCGGCGCACAGTTGAAATGAGCTTGCTGGCAAGGGCTACCGCGACTGGCTTTGTACTCGCAAGGGAGTGGGCTCTGAGAATGATCACTTGCCCCGTTCGGCCATGAAGCCGCAAACATTCTGACTGCGCACATTCTGATCAAGCAGACCGCAAGCGGGGAGATCCATCACCACGAAAAACGAGGACACAAAGCAAAACGGCACTACGAAATTCGTAGTGCCGTTTTATGCCAATCGTTTTTACTATGCTGCTTTGTTTGTTTGGTCGGGACGGTGTGATTCGAACACACGACCCCTTGCACCCCATGCAAGTACGCTACCAGGCTGCGCTACGCCCCGACTGAAGACAAAGATTATAGATTGCCTATGTAATTAAATCAACTGTTTCTGAAAAACATTTTTACTCATTAAATGCGGATGAAAGATCGACGCATCTGCAAGAGTATTTGGCCACTGCAAAATTCAAGTATTCACCGCCCCCCAAAGAACTCGTTCAGCAAGAAGTTCTGCAACCCCTTGGTGTCCTCCAATCGCGCCGACAAGGTCACCACCCTGCCCAGCTTTTGCGAATCAAAATTGAAGTCGCCCTGATAGTAGCGCCGGATCAAGGTAATCATGCTATTGACCACCGCCATCTGTACGTTGCCGCCAAAGCCAGCATCGACCTCAATGACTTGATTCTGGCTGCGCCGCTGGTCGGTAGTCCACCCACGAAAACTGTATTGCGCCACGCGTGGCCCCATGCTCAGGATCTGGAAGACACCATTCGTGCCTCGACCACGTTGCTCCTGGAAGGCGATGTTGGCGCGTGCTATATCGTTGGCAGAAGGATTTTCCGCAGCGCGCGCTGCGGCATTTTCCTGCGCGGCTGCCTGCTCGGCCTCCTGCCGCTTCTGACGATTGCGATTGATGGCGGCCATGAAGTCTTCTGCGGGCGCATCCGCTGCGGCCGCAGGCGCATTGCTGCTTGGTGCCTGCGTCACCGGAAGCGGCGTGCGCTGCGGCACGGACTGCCGCACCGACGGAGTGTTGTGCCGGGGCGTTGGCTTGGCCATCGGCTTCTTCGAAATCGGCTCGGGCTTTTTAGGCTCCAGCACAGGCTTGGGTCGCTCAGGCTGCACCACTGTCGCAGCAGGTCGGACGAAGCTGACTTGCAACGGCGCATCAGGCCGGCCAGGGGTATCAAACTTTGGAGGAGCCTCATTCAGCTTGGCCCGAACAAACATGAACAATACCGCGTGTACCAGCACGGACAAACCAATCCCTAGCGCGGTACGGCACCGGGATCGCAAGATCACATCTGTTCGGGTCGACAAAACGGAAAAACTCATACGGTGTGAAGACAGCGATGGCTGACCAATCTGCGATTAACGCAGACTAACTCTGGTCCAGGCACCCCATGCGCCCTGCCCCGCTCCTATCCTTCCATGCATTCCGATCAACAAAGGCGTCATTCTAGCCGGTTTTGCCCCGAACACCTGAGCAGCATGCGCACAAACGCGACGCATACCCGTCATCGCCAACGGCCGTGCCCGCCCCAACCGCTGCTATAGCCGAAGTAGAAGGAAGAAGACGGATAACCGTATGCCGGATAGGCAGGATAGGCAGGGTATGCATAATAGGGCGAGTAGATCGGCTGCGCAGGATAAACCGCGCCTCCGTTATAGGGGCTAGCAGGCACTGCCACGCAACCAGTCAACACCAGCATAGCCAACAGCCCTGACAACATAAGTGCAACACGCACCAGATGCTTCATATTAATGCTCCTCAGGCGTGGCAACGCCAACGTCATACTATCCCTCAGACACGCCGCAATGACCAATCTGCTTACCGTTTGTTACGGGAGCTCACCATCCAGGCGAGCAGAGAATGTCCACCCACCGTTTCGACTGCCTATACCAGCGCGAGCATAATACGACCTAGAGCAACTTATATAATCAAGCATTACCAAGCCGGGCCGGACGATCGCCGGTCCATCATAAAACGAGACCACTCGCGCGCTTTGCCCTAGCGGCGCCGGGTTCCAGAACAAGCCGCTCACCATGACCATCCCTACCTCCTCAAGCCGCGCCCCTATCGTAGTCATCGCCCCCGATTCATTCAAAGGTTCACTTTCCGCTGAGGAAGTTGCGGCTGCCATCGGTGCCGGCATTCAGGCCGCAATTCCTGATGCCCAAGTCCGGCTCTGCCCGATTGCCGACGGCGGTGAAGGCACTCTGGACGCGCTCATGCATGCCGGTGGCGAGCACTTGAGCGTCAACTGCCGCAATGCCGCAGGCCAATACTTCAGCACCCCGGTAGGCATCCTCAAAAACGGCAGCGCCGTGGTGGAATCGGCGGCCATCGTCGGATTGACCGACCTGGCTGGAACTGCCGTCGCCGTCGCAGAGCGCACCACCCTGGGCGTGGGTGATGCCATCCTGGACTTGCTCGATCGCGGTGCCCGCCATTTCTTGGTGGCGTTAGGAGGAAGCAGCACCAACGATGGTGGCGCGGGCCTGCTGGCGGCACTGGGCGCGAAGTTCCTCGATGCCTCGGGCGATTCCGTGCCCCCGATTGCTTCACAGTTGCAGCGCATTGCCAGTGTTGACATCTCTGCGCTTGATCCCCGCGTGAAGGAAGCGCACTTCGTTGCCATGTCGGATGTTGACAACCCACTGTGCGGCGAAGAAGGTGCTACCGCCGTGTTTGGCCCCCAGAAAGGCGTCCAGCCGGAGCAGGTGGCCCCGCTGGATCAGGCCCTCGCCCACTTTGCCAGCCTTCTGGAGGCGGCACTGGGCCGCCAGGCGTCCCGCCTGCCCGGCGCAGGTGCCGCAGGTGGACTTGGCTATGCCCTCTTGATGCTGGGCGCACAGTTCCGCTCTGGCGCAGAAACCGTGGCCGACCATATTGGACTGGATCAGGCCTTGGCAGGGGCAGATTGGCTCATCACCGGGGAAGGCCGCAGCGATGCTCAGACGCTGCACGGCAAGGCGCCCTTCATCGCCAGCCAGCGCGCGCGTCGCGCCGGGGTGCCGACAACCCTGCTCTCCGGAGGTATCGACAGGAAGTCACTGGAGAAACTGCAAAGCAGCTTCTCGGGATGCTTTTCGATTGCTTTCGGGCCCATGAGCCTGCCGGACGCGATCGCACAAGCACCTGGACTGCTCAAGGACAGCGGCGAGCAGCTGGCACGCCTGTGGCAGGCTTCTGCAGGCCGACAAGGCTAGGCAGACTGCGCGTGCAAGGGGGCGCCAGTGATCTGCGCCCCCCACTCCCCCTCCTCTCGCCCCCCTCTTTCTCAGCTTTAGACACGGCCTCGCTTGCGCCGGGAATGCATTCGCATGACCAACTAAGCTTTCCGCACCGCCGGGTAGTCAATCGCTCTTTCGCGTCCAACGCTGGACAAGTCCCCAGTCATTTCCAAAAAAACAACCAAACTCCAATTCGAGCGAACTGTACAGCTTTTTTGCACCGCTGCACGCATGTAAAGATGAGCCTCTCGCTATTTCCAATTTGTCATTAATAAAAATATAATTTAAGATGTCATTTAGATAATAAATTCCCGCACATTTCATTATTTAAATATCAATAATATTGCCGTGCAGATTTGTTCGTTTCCGCAGCGCACAACTCAGCAATAGTGCCCCGCAGAAACTGTTGAAAGCCTTTACTGGCGCGGGTTTCCGGCTAACGACAAAAAAATAAAAAAGTGAATTTTGAGACCAAAAGTCATTGCCCTGCTGAGGTCAGAATGTTATATTTCCGACATCAACACATTTTTTTGTAACAACCGTCAGATTTTGTCAGGAATTGTTTGTTTTCGGGCAATAAAAAGATTGACTGCGACGCAAGTGTCTCAGGGCAATCCAGCAGCAAAGTGAGTTGATCTGCTTATGAATGGAGAGCGCCACGCGCAATCCTCTTCACACATAGTTACGAACTTAAGGATTGGTCCCATGAAAAAACTTCTCGCCACTACCACCATTGCACTGGCGCTCTCGATGGCCGGCACCGCAGCCTACGCAACCACCTTTGCGCTGGATACCACCGGCGGTACCGCAGCTATCAGCTCGCCCAAGTACCTTGCCACCCAGTCGTTCAACGACAACTACACCTTCACGATCAGCAGCCTGACCGACATTTCGTCGGCAGTGACGGCCACCTTTGTTACCAAGAATGGCGGTGGCCTGACCAGCTATAGCCTGATCAACACCACCACCAATACAACCATTGCCACCGGCACTTCCGGCAGCTCCGCGTCCGGCAAGAACACCATCATCACCTTCAGCGTCGACGCTACTCGCCTGACGGCCGGTGCCTACGCGCTCAACATCACCGGCAAGGGCACCTACGGCGGCAACCTGACGCTGACCTCGTCGGTCCCGGAAGTGTCGACCTCTGCCATGATGCTGGGCGGCTTGGCCTTCGTGGGCATGATGGCATGGCGTCGTCGTCGCGGCGACCAGAAGCTGTCCGTGCCGATGAGCATGACTGCTGCCGCCTGATCCGCACGCTGGTAGATGTGAACGAAAAAGCCCGAGCAATAGCTCGGGCTTTTTTGTGTCCTGGTCCTTGCAGCAGTTTCAGCCTTGGCCTCGTCCACAAAGGGCCAGCACACTGCGCAATGTGCCATCTTCGCTGGCATATGAAGTGTTTTTCCAAATCTCTACTATTGCTCAGTGCTGGGCATTGTGGCGACGACCTTGGCGGGCGCTCCCACCACGGTTGCTCCAGCCGGAACGTCGTGCAACACCACCGACATCGCTCCAATCTTGCAGCCATCTCCAAGATGTATCCCCCCCAACACTTGGGCATAAGCACCCAATTCGACATCATCACCAATGACTGGCGAAGGACCGTCGGCATGGCGATTGCCTATGGTTACCCCCTGCCGGAGAGTGCAACGCGCACCGATCACTGCCTGTTCGTTCACGAAGATATTGCCGAAGTGCCAGATTCGCAAACCAGGGCCAATTCTGGCACCGCGCGGCAAACTGATGCCAAATGCCGTCTCAGTCAAACGAAAAACGGGCCAATAGATCGCACTATGTATCTTTCGCCCCCAACCATCAGGCCGAGCCTCGATACGGCGCCCCCAACGATAGACCCAGATGGCCCAGATCGATTGCTCTTTCAAAAACGGCCGGCGCAAATTGTAGCGCTCCAGATCAGCCATCCAGTCAGGGTCCCTCGCCATCAATGTTCCTTTCAAAATCGGTGATTCATGAACCTTCTATCGGCATCAGCTGCGATCTTGCCGCTTTGTTATCAAATTGACTTAAATATTCATATTCAGACAACAAAAATCTTACGATGCTTCACAGCAGTTTTTTGCTTCAAAAGGCGACTGTGCAGCGCAACAATATGATAAATTTGCCGAACAAGCCAGCAACTGCGATTAATTGCTGCGAAAAAATTTCCGGCCAGCAAAACAAGCAGGAACTTTTCTCTCAGCTCTAGATCCGTTCACCTGGCTTCAAGAAGCATCACCATTCCTCACGGCGCACTTGCCCAAGCAGAAACTGCGAGGAGTAGGATCCGGCTTCGATTGATGACAAGAACAAATGCCATCACGCCGAGCCACAGGACCGATGCAGTGGGTTTTATCCCATGAATTCCTTCAGTGGTTTCGCGCAGTTGGCTCGGATCTGAACAATCGAATCGAGGCGGCGAAGTTGTTTTCATCAAGGATACATTGATGACAGCGGCAACCGATGTTTCCGTATGGCCCCCTCTCATCTGAAAGCCCTTTCATGACCACGGTATCAAACTGGCCCGAGATATCCCTTTTTCTGCGCACACTGCGGACTCCGCGCGCATCTGGTCTCGCCTTCCATTCAGGTGCTGCCCTGGCGCATCCGGCGCAGGCACCGTCATCGCACGCCACTCCCGCATGAGTTCCGCCATGCGCTGTATCGCCGTTATTCCAGCCCGCTTCGGTTCCAGTCGTCTGCCGGGAAAACCGCTGGCCGACATCCTCGGCAAGCCCATGATCCAGCATGTCTACGAGCGCGTGAAAAGTATCGAGGAGCTCAATGACGTAGTGGTCGCTACCGACGATGAACGCATCCTCACTGCCGTTACCGCCTTCGGTGGCAAGGCCTTGCTGACTTCGCCCGACCACCCTTCCGGAACCGACCGTCTGCGTGAAGTGATGCAGCACCATCCGGCCGATCTTTATCTGAATGTCCAGGGCGACGAGCCTCTGGTCAACCCAGTTCACCTGCGCAGCCTGCTCCAAACGATGCTGGCGGCACCTCAACTGCAGGCCGGCACGCTGTGCCACCCGATCAGCGCAAGCGAAGCGGAGAACCCCAATACCGTCAAGGTAGTACGCAACCGCGCAGGTGACGCCCTTTATTTCAGCCGCGCGCGCATCCCCTTCGAACGCGAGTCCACGGGCAAGACCCGCTACTTCAAGCATATCGGCGTGTATGCCTATCGTGCCGATTTGCTGGCAGCCTTCCCCGGCTTGCCGCCGAGCGAACTGGAAGGCAGCGAGATGCTGGAGCAACTGCGCATCATGGATGCCGGCTGGCAAATCCGCGTGATCGAAGTCGACCATGCCGCACCCGGCGTCGATACCCCGGCATGCCTGGAACGCGTACGCGCACTGATGTCCGGGCAGCCCGATCCCACCCTCAAGGCGGGCAGCCTGGCCGACATCAGGCTGGTCATCACCGACATCGATGGCGTACTGACCGACGGCGGCATCTGGTATGACGATAGCGGCGAGTGCTTGAAGCGTTTCCATGTTCGCGATGGCATGGGCATCAAGATGTTGCAGGAGGCCGGCATCAACGTTGCCGTCATCTCCGGTCGCGACTCGGCCACGCTGCGCCGTCGGCTGGCTGACCTGGGCATCACAGTTTTCCACCTCGGTGCCAAGGACAAGGCAGCCGCCTGCAAGGCCATCATGGATCACCACCAAGTCGGACCGGATGCCACCGCCATGATTGGCGACGACAGCATTGACCTGCCCGGCTTTGCCGCTTGCGGCTGGCCGGTGGCCGTAGGTGACGCACCAGACTACGTCAAGCGTCATGCGCGCGTAGTGCTGATCAAGGCCGGTGGCCAGGGTGCCTTCCGTGAATTTTCCGACAGCATATTGAACGCGCAGAACCGTTCCGCCATCTATGACAGCGTCGCCGGTTATGCGCAGGCCATGAGCCGCATGACGCAGTGACCTGCCCCTACAACAAAAGTGAGAACAGCATGAGAACAACCGGACTCCGCGTCTTCCAGGAACAGGCGCAAGCCTTGAACATGATCGCCGAGCGTCTGGCCGAGGAATTCGAACAGGCCGTCGAACTGATGTACAACACCCGTGGCCGCGTGATCGTCTCCGGCATGGGCAAGTCCGGCATCATCGGCAGCAAGATCGCCGCTACCCTTGCCTCCACCGGCACTTCTTCCTTCTTCGTGCATCCGGGCGAGGCTTATCATGGCGACCTCGGCATGTTCACCGAAGCCGATACGGCCATCCTCATCTCCTACAGCGGCGAAACCGAAGAGGTGATCCGCTTGATTCCCTCCCTGAAGCATTTCGGACTGCGCATCATTGCAATCGTTGGCAAGCGCAATTCCACCCTGGGAAAAAACGCCGACGTAGTGCTGGATGTATCGGTGCCGCGCGAAGCCTGTCCGAACAACCTTGCCCCGACCACCTCGACCACCGCCACTCTGGTGATGGGCGATGCACTAGCCGTCGCATTGATCGAAAAGCGCGAATTCAAGCCCAATGACTTTGCCCGTTTCCACCCGGGTGGCAGTCTCGGCAAGCGCCTGCTCACACGCGTCAAAGACGTGATGCACACCGAGCTGCCGTGGGTCATGCGCGATACCGCCATCGTCGACGTAATCAGCCAGATGACCGAGGGCGGCCTGGGCATGGCGCTGGTGAGTACGGACGGCAACCGCCAGGCACTCTGCGGCGTGATCACCGACGGAGACTTGCGCCGTGCCCTGGCTGCGCGCAAGGACATCTACCACATCACCGCTGCCGACCTGATGAACAGCTCGCCCAAGACCGTTTCGGAAAACGAAATGTTTGTCGATGCCGAAGCCAAGATGCTGGAATTGAACATCACCGCGCTGGTGGCGCTCAACGACCTGCAGCATGTGGTTGGCGTGCTCAAGCTGCTAGATGCAAAGCGACTGTAATTGCCGGGCAAAAACACGTATTCTCCCCCCTTCCAAGCGCCAGCAGACAGGCGCCGGACTTTGAAAATCACCCTCCTGCATGAGGAAACGGAACATGATCAAGATCAATGAGATTCAAGTTGGAAACGAATTGCCATTCGTTCTTTTCGGCGGCATCAACGTCCTCGAATCCGAACAATTCGCTGTCGATGTCTGCGGTGAATATGTGCGCATCACCAAGGAACTGGGCATTCCCTATGTCTTCAAGGCATCGTTCGACAAGGCCAACCGCTCTTCCATCAAGAGCTACCGTGGTCCCGGTCTGGACGCCGGCCTGAAGATCTTCGAAGCCGTCAAGAAGGCACATGGCGTGCCGGTGCTGACCGACGTGCATGAGCCCTACCAAGCGGCAGAAGTCGCCAGCGTCTGCGACGTGCTGCAGCTGCCGGCCTTCCTGGCGCGCCAGACCGATCTGGTCATTGCACTGGCCAAGACCGGCAAGGTCATCAACATCAAGAAGCCGCAATTCGTCAGCCCGCCGCAAATGAAGAACATCGTCGAGAAATTCGAAGAAGGCGGCAACACCAACGTGATGTTGTGTGATCGTGGTGCGCAATTCGGCTACGACAATTTGGTGGTAGACATGCTGGGCTTCGGTGTAATGAAACAGGTCAGCGGCAACAAGCCGGTGATCTTCGATGTGACGCATGCCCTGCAACAGCGTGAATCCGGTGCTGCGGCATCGGGCGGCCGTCGTGGGCAGGTGACCGAGCTGGCCCGAGCTGGTATGGCATTGGGCCTGGCAGGCCTGTTCCTGGAAGCCCACCCGGATCCGTCCAAGGCATTGTGCGATGGTCCGAGCGCCTTGCGTCTGTCGCAGCTCAAGGCTTTCCTGGAGCAGGTCAAGGCGGTGGATGATCTGATCAAGAGCCTTCCTGAGCTGGATACGCATTAAGCATGGCGGCACCCATTGAGGCGCGCCAGCCGGCGCAGCGGGGCCGCGCATGAGCGCCGCAGCCAACGCCCGCTGGATCGCCCTGACACAGGTCGTCAAGATCTTGTCCCAGCTGGTCAACATGTTCGTGTTGACTCGCCTGATCGCCCCTTCGGAATATGGCCTTATGGCCATGGCCGGGGTGGCGACCAATCTGGCATTCGTACTGCGTGACATGGGAACGGCTGCAGCAATCATCCAGAAAGCCGAGATCAGTCAGGCCGATACCTCGTCGGTGTTCTGGCTGAACATGGCGGGCGGGACGCTGCTCATGGTCGCCCTGTTCGCCACTGCCCCGCTTCTCTCGGCGACCTTCAACGAGCCCCGCTTGACGGAAGTACTATGGATTCTCTCGCTCTCCTTCCCGATTGCAGCCAGTTCAACCGTGCATCAAGCTCTGCTGGAACGCGTTTCTCGCTTCCGTATGGTCGCAGGCATTGAATCAGCCTCTTCGCTGCTGTCCCTGCTGATCGCGCTGGTACTGGCCTATCGCGGCCTCGGCGTCTGGAGCCTGATTGCACAGGCACTGTTGATGGCAGCTTGTACTACCGTGCTGATGTGGTGGTTTTCTCCCTTCCGTCCCAAGGCGCTGTTTGATCGTGAAGCACTGCGAGGCGTCTTCAAGTTCAGCGGCTCCATGGCTGGACATCAGTTGGCCAGTTACCTGTTCCGTAATGCCGACAGCTTCATCGTCGGCAAGATGCTCGGCATCACCGTACTAGGCAATTATTCCCTGGCATACAAGCTGATGCTGTTCCCGGTACAGAACATTTCATGGGTCGCTGTACGCTCGCTGTTCCCCGTGATGAGTCGACGACAGGATGATAGAGCCTACATGGCAGCGCTGACACTGCGCTCCCTGAAACTGGTCTCTTTCATTTCGGCGCCAATCATGTTTGGCGTGGCAGGAGTCTCTGATCTGTTCGTCGACAGCTTCCTCGGCCCCAAATGGGCTCTGGTCGGCGGCATTCTCACCTTCCTGGCAATGGTCGGCTATGTGCAGGTCATTTCCAGCATCGCCAGTCCGGTACTGATGGCGCTAGGCAAGTCCGACTGGCTCTTCCGCATGTCCATGGTCGGCACGCCCCTGCACATCATCGCTTACGTTGCCGGTGCTTGGATCGATGGCGCACGGGGCCTGGCCATCGCCTATCTGGTGGCGGCCATCATGATGGCCTTGCCCGGCTTCTATCTGGCGGGCAAGCTCTTGTCGATCCGCCTTGCAGATTTTCTGTTGAGTCTACTGCCATCCGCGCTAAGTGGACTGGCTATGGCTGTCTTGCTACAGCTTGCGCGCAAGCAGTTGCCGCAGTATTCGGGTCATCTGCTGTTCGCCATCCTGGTTGGCGCAGGCATTTTGTTCTGGGCTCTCATGGTGGCGCTGTTTCAACGGCGCGAAGCAAGCGAGTTCATCCAGCTGGCCTTCCGTCGACTCAAAAAATGAATCCCTCCGGCGACCCAATCAATATGGAATATCTTGCGTTGATCCGCACCTTCAACAGCCTGCCGCTAGTAGAAGATGTCATCCGTTCGCTGCGCATGCAGAGCCGCCCTCCCACGGCCATCATGGCCGTCGATAGTGGCTCTGATCCTGCTCAGGCGGAGGCTCTGCGTGCCCTTGTAGATATATGGCTTGATGTGTCGGGCCAACCGTTCAATTACGCGCGCTCGATCAACCTGGGTGTCCAGGCGACCGAACTGGAGAACGTGCTGATCATTTCCTCTCACGTGATATTGCGTGAGCAGGATGTGATGCAACGCTTTTTCAGTGAGCTGACCAGCAAGGGTGACCGTGTAGGATCGATTATTTCCAACAAGTCCCACCCCTGGCTGGTACGACAGGTGAATAACGTCAACTTCACCGGGGTCAATGGCTTGACCAATTCATGCAGCTTCGCGCCGGCCGCCTTGCTGCGTGAATTGCCTTTCCGCGAAGAGGTCTTCGCCTCCGAAGATCAGGAATGGACCAAACGATTCCTGGCCGTCAAAGCAGACAATCTGACCATCGTCGAAACCGGCCAGATCGACTATCTGAACAAGCATTTCAGTTACAAGAAAAAATACAATGAAGAAATGGCACTGGCCACCTTCGTTGATACACGCCGTAAGGGGCTTCCTGCGATTTTGACATGGCTACTGAAATCGGCCTGGTCAATTTGCGTCAAAGGCGACATCGCCAAGGCGAATCATCGCTTCAAGGTCGCGATGGGACTGTGCAAGGCTCGACTCAGGAAACCTGACATCAACTCCAAGTATTACTAAGCGACCTCATCATGAAAATCGCCATCTTCGTCCTGGCCGACATGTTCGTGCCGCTCATGCTCAGTACCGGCAATTGTCTGGAACATCAACATGGCCATCAGGTACGCTATCTGAACTTCCTTCCCCACGACCACAAGCTGCTGGCCAAGAATACCGGTCAACTTTACCCTCGCGATCTGGAAACACTGGACGGTAGCAGGCACGAAGCCGACATACTGTTTTCCGAGGACGAAGTGAAGGAAATGGTCAGCTTCATGCAGACCAAGCACGGTGGGAGCCTGATTGAGTGGCATGACCGCGTCAATACCGTAGCACGCTATGTCAGTCGATTCCTCGAGGAGGAGCAGCCCGAATTGTTCGTGGTGTGGAATGGTCAGGATCATATTGGCCAAGTCATCAGCATACTCTGCCGTCGCAGCGGCATCCCCGTGGTCTATCTGGAGAACGGCTACTTTGCGAATACGCTACAGGCTGACCTCGGGGGCGTGAATGCCTCTGCCACGTTGGCCTCACTGGACTTCGATGCCGTGCTTGCGCAAGCACAAGGACGGGGCGATACAGCCGTAGTCGACAAAACTGCGCCATCGTTGAACCTGCGACCGCTGACCCGCACGCAACTGGCCGCTATCGCCTTGGCTCACCGCACCAATCTATCCTACTACGGGCACTATCCCGAGCAACGGGGATTCAGCAGGATCAAGAGCTGGAAGATCAAGCGTCGACGGGCGGCCATCGCAAACGACCAAGCGAAGCTGCCGGCCCAATTCGCTTTCATCCCGCTTCAGGTCCATGACGATACGCAGGTGCTGCTCAATTCGAGACTGGTGCATTCGGTGGAAGAATTTTTCGAGACAGTCCATGCCGCGATTCGTCGTACCTGCGGCCCGGACTACCCCATCATCGTCAAGGAGCACCCGGAAGACCTTGGCCGCTACGACTACAGCCAGTTACGTCAAAAGTATCCTGATGTCCTCTGGCTGCGCAAGTTCGACGTCGAACTGCTACTGGACCGCGCCACCATGGTCTTCGTCATCAACTCATCGGTAGGCCTGCAGGCGGTACGGCGCAAGACACCGACGGTAGTGCTGGGTGAATCGTTCTACTCGAAACCGGAAATCGCCTTCGTGGTCAACAACCTCGACCAGCTTGATGCCACTGTACGGCGTGCGAAAGCTGGCGTGGATGAAATCATGTCGGCGCATATCGATGCTTTTCTCGATGCCCTTGATCGCATCCTCTTCGTCAAGGGGACCTGGAAGTATCCCGCCTGCCTTCAGGCAGGACCGGCACTGGCTGCACGGCTGCTGGCCTTGTACGAACAGAGCATGCAAAAGGTCGGAGCGACGAACGCCTGAGACTGCCGCGGACAATATAAAAAGGAGAGCACGTGCTCTCCTTTTTTCATGGGGACCTTGCGCTCTCACGCTCGCTTGTAAACATCATCAAAGCGCACGATATCATCCTCGCCGAGATAGCTTCCCGACTGCACCTCGATCAGGTGCAGCGGTAACTTGCCCGGATTTTCCAGACGATGGGTCACTCCGATGGGCAGATAGATCGATTCGTTCTCGCTCAACAAGGTCACTTCCTCCCCACGCGTAACCAAGGCCGAGCCGCTGACCACCACCCAGTGCTCTGCGCGATGGTAATGCATCTGCAGCGACAGCTTCTCGCCCGGCTTGACGATGATGCGCTTCACCTGGAAACGCTCACCGGCGTCAACGCTCTCGTAGCTGCCCCACGGGCGGAAGACGCGCTTGTGATGCACGTGTTCGGTACGCTTTGCGTCCTTGAGCTTGTCAACGAAACTTTTGACTTCCTGCACCTTGTCACGGTGCGCCACCAACACGGCGTCATCCGTTTCGACCACTACCAGGTTTTCCACGCCGAGCACAGCGACTAGACGACTTTCCGCTCGAACCATGGTGTTCTTCACCTCCTTGAGATGTACGTCGCCGCGAATCACGTTGCCTTCCTGATCGGCCGGCAGCACTTCGTGCAACGCACTCCACGATCCCACATCGCTCCAACCTATGCTGGCGGGCACCACCACGGCACGGGAGGTATTTTCCATGACAGCATAGTCAATGGACTCCGATGGCGAAGCTGCAAAGGCAGTCTCGTCCAGGCGGCAGAAATCAAGGTCGTTATAGGCCTTGGACACAGCCTCCTTGACGGCCGCACCGATCAACGGGCGATGGATCTCCAGCTCGCTCAGATAATCACGTGCCTTGAAAAGGAACATTCCGCTGTTCCAGTAATACCCGCCCTGCTGCAGGAAGCCGCTAGCGGTCGCCAGGTCTGGCTTCTCGACGAACCGCTCTACCAGGAAGTTACCGCTTTCCGCGCTATCTGCGGCACCACGCAGAATGTAGCCATAGCCGGTCTCAGGTTGCGTCGGCTCAATACCGAAGGTGGCCAGCGCCCCCTTCTCCACCGAGACCAAAGCACGGCGCACCGCTGCGTGAAAGGACAGCACATCAGTGATGACATGGTCGGCCGGCAACACAAGCATCACGGCCTCCGGATCGAGACGCTGCAGGTGCAGAGCGGCAGCAGCGACCGCTGGGGCCGTGTTGCGACCCTGAGGTTCCAACATGATGCCCAGCGGCCGCACGCCGATCCCGCGCATCTGCTCGGCGATCATGAAGCGGTGCTCGTTGCCACACACCACCAACGGCGCCTGTACTTCGGGCCAGGAGCTGACCCGCGCCACGGTCTCCTGCAGCATGGTCTGCTCGCTGACAAGAGGAAGGAATTGCTTAGGATAGGCTGCGCGGGAAAGCGGCCACAAGCGGGTACCCGAACCACCGGACAGGATGACGGGATAGATTTTGAGATTAGACATTAAGTACTCCAGGTTTACTAAATCGCACTGCGCGGTTTGAGACGGCGATCCCGTGCATCGTTCCACTGCTCGTCCGGCCGATCGGACGTATGTTTCATTTCGCCCTCGTGGGTGACACTGTACGCACCATAAACGACGCTGTTTTCAAAGGTCGTTCCACTCGCTACGCGAGTATATTCGAATAGCACACTGCGAATCACCTTTGCGCCACTGCAAATATGGCTGCCATGACCAATCCAGGCAGGTCCGATGATCGTAGAACCTGCCGCCACGTGCGAGCCGGCACCGATATAGACCGGTCCTTCGATAGTGGTTCCATCCCATTCGATGCGGGTATTCAAGCCCACCCACACACCTTCCTGAATCTGCGTGCCCGGCACGTACATCTGCGCTACTTCGCCCTTGAGCACGCTTTGCAGTACCGACCAAAAATCGGTGACATTGCCGATGTCGATCCAGTTGAAGAAACGATTCTGGGCATAGAACGGTAATTGCTTTTCCACCAGTAACGGGAACAGGTCAGCACCGATATCGAAGAATTTGTCCTTGGGAATCAGGTCCAGCGCGGCGGGCTCCATGATGTAGATGCCGGTGCTGGCCAGATTGGAGAGTGCCTCTTCCTGTTTAGGCTTTTCCTGGAAGGACTTCACCTTGCCATCCTTCTCGATTACCACGATACCATAGCTGGAGACTTGCTCCATCGGCACTTCCTTGGTGATAACGCTCACCAGGGCACCCTTGCGGCGGTGTTCGAACAGGGCCGAATGAATATCCAGGTCGATCAGCGCATCACCACAGATGACCAACGTGGTTTCATCGAAAAAGCCACCGAATTCCTGGATTTTCTTCATCCCTCCGGCAGAGCCGATCGGATCTGGAAAGACCTGACCATCATCATCAACGTAGCCTTCGAAGGAATAGCCAATGCGCGCACCGAAGCGCTGACCTTCGCCGAAGTAATTCTCAATGCGGTCGTGCAGATAGCTGACGTTGACCATGATGTCCTGGATACCGAACTTGACCAAGTGCTCGATCAGGTACTCCATCACGGGCTTGCCGAGGATGGGAATCATCGGCTTGGGGAGTGCGTAGGTCAAGGGCCGTACGCGTGTCCCCTTGCCCGCTGCCAGGATCATTGCTTTCATGAGTGCCTTTTCTATCGTTAATATTTGAGCTGAAAGTGCCGACCGCAGAGATCACGTCTCCATGGCCGTCAAGCCAAGGGTTGAAGCAAATAATGTGCGCAGTGCCACTCGAATTGCCGGCGCAACGCTGCTGACACACCAAGCATTGCCCACGGCCTACCCCTCGCACAACATGCGCCATACAACAGCATCAGAGATGCCAACGCCGCGCTGTCGATGTGAGCCAGCTCTGAACAGTCCACCAGCATGGGCCCGGACCGATCGGCCGCGCTCGGCAGGAGTGCACGCAAACGCGCAATATTGGGCAGCCCTAGAGCACCCGTCAGGATTAGCCGACAATCACCATCTTGTTGCCGCACACTAATGATCGCCTTGTCGAATTCGGATGGTGCAGGTGCTCTCTGACGCCGCGACACTGCCAGCGGTACAACACGATTGACCAGCACACTCAACAAGCCGATACCATCCTGCCAGTAACGCTTCCAAAGTTTTGGCTCTTCCTTGATGCGCCACAGCCATTCCATGCCGGACTTCTGTGCCCACACGGGTGCCCGGGAGACAGTTCCCGCAACAAAATTGACCACGGCACCCAAATGACTGACCAGCGGAACTGTCAGGCGAGACAGATTGAACTGGATCCATGCTTGCCCCTTTTTGGCACCTAGTGCTACCACAAGGAAGTCGGCTCCACTGGCATTGATACGATCAATCACGGATGAGTCGCTCATTTCTTCGATGCTGCCAAATCCCGGACTATCGAACCCGACGGCACGCATTCCCGACGGCGTAGCATTGAGCTTTTCGCTGGCCCGCTGTGCCACGCCCGGCGGACCACCAAAAAAATACACTCCTACAGCCTTATTGCCCGTGGGCATGCCTGCTTGCCGCAATGCTTGGAACAAGCTCGATCCAGCCACGCGCTCCTTGATGGGCAAGCCTGTGGCACGCGCGATCCAGATCAGCGGCATGCCATCGGCGATAGAAAGATCACTCTGGATTACCGACAAGCGGAACTGCGAATCGTCGAGGCAAGCGATAGCAAAATTCAGGTTGGGGGTAGAAAGGAAGCATCGTTGCCCCTGCACAGCGGCTTGCTGCGTCAGACGCACAGCCTCATCCAGACTGACGCAGTCGAATGGCAAACCGAGAATGCAAAACACCTCACGGTTGAAGTCAGGCAGGGGGCCCCATGGCTGCTCCGGCGCAGCAACGACAAGTCCAGGAGAGAGATGGCGAGCGTTATTCTGAATCACGTTTTGACCTCACCCACGCCACTTGGCGGTTGAACAAGAATTTGAAATACAGGGGTAACTTGCGCGCGACATATCCAACAGCTCCGAGCAGTTCGCGCAGACTGATGATGCTACGGCCATAGCCATTCCAGGCAATCAATACCGCGCTCCCGATGCAGACCAGCAGCGCACTGGCGATGATCACTGGCATCACCGCGCCCATTCCAACCCAAAACAAGGTCGTGATGAACCATGCGGCCACTACCAGCATTACGAGCAGCGCAAGGGGCGGCACGCTCAGATCCAGTGCCAACCCTGCCATCGCCAGGTTGCCACGCCTGAGGGCCCCCGCTAACAAGCGGGGCACATAAGACTGGATCACGCTGAGATGGCCGTGTTCCCAGCGCGTTCTCTGAGTCTCAACGCCACTGTCACTGGACGGAAAATAACTGTAGACCATGGCTTGCGGACAAAACAGCGGTGCCTGTCCGGCTTCAGCCAGATCGACGCCCAACTTCATATCCTCGACAATGTGGCCGGTGGCCAGATCTGCGCTGCGGATCTGCTCCCAGGTGAATGCCATCCCCGTCCCCATCAACTGACAAGGCAATCCGATCTGATGAAACCCAAGTGGCCGTACCCAATTCTTTACCAACCAGGCAAACTCGGCGATCTTGCGCATTGCGCCCGCCCCCTCTGGGGTATGCATCAGATAGAGCGCCTGTACCGGACGCCCCGACTGGGCGCACCGGCGCGCCAAGGTATCCAGAGCCTGCTCCCCTAGAAAGCAATCAGCATCCACGATGATGACGACATCCGGCGCATCGGCAGCCAGATGAGCGATGCCGTGGTCAAGCGCATAACCTTTCCCGCGCAACTCATCATGAAACCGTTCAGTAACCTCAGCTCCCGCAACACGTGCGATTTGGGCTGTCTCATCCGAGCAATTGTCCGCCACGACCAGCACCCGGTCAGCGCTGTCCAACTGCTTGACGATGCCATGTATAACATCGGCAATTCCGCCGGCCTCATTGTGAGCCGGTACCAGTACGGCAAGCCGCGGTCGCTTCTGCCCCGTGTCGCTTGCTCCCCTGACGGGTCCGCGTGCGCAGACTACCTGCAGCAAAAGTACCAGCACCGGCACCGCAAGAAGCGCCAGCGCTACCAGCAAAAACACTTGCACAATCGAGATGATTATCGACATATTCATTTCCTCTGGACTGCCGAAGCTGTCCGAATCTCCCAAACTACTCGCATTTAATGCTACTGAGCGACAATCTTCCAGCCTCGCAAAGAAACCTGCCACACCCGAGGTGGCAACCTGCAGATGCCGCAAGATGTCCAGGCATCGTTTGCATGGAAATCAAGATCCAAGCCAGGCCACTCTCTATTATGCGACAGTCACCATCGCCGATGCTGCAATGCATCAACAATATTTATCAAACGGCAGCGCCGCAGCTGCCCTGAGCATCCGCCATCGCTTTTCGAGGCATCAGACCGATGCCTGACTACAATGATCGATATACTTTCCACCTCCTCATTAAAATTACTTACATTTTCTAGGATGCGTAGAACTTAATCCACCTGTCCAGATCATCACTAAACCACACCAACAGGAGTTGCTTATGCCACGGCCCACCACCACACTAAGACGCTTTCAACTGACACTCGGACTGACCGCTGTGCTTGCCGCTGCACCAGGCTGGGCCCAGGAATGGGGTACGTATATGAAACCCTTTGCTGCCGACTCGCTGTGGAACAGTCGCCCGGTGAATCCGGTGTTTGATTCCTTCGTCATTCCGACTGACAGCTATTTCCCCACGGTGACTAACAACACCTATTCCACCGGCATCTTCCTGGCGTCGCCGGATGACCCGCCGGTCACCATCACCGGTCTGACTGGCAGCAAAGGCCTGTTCCATACGGATGACGAGAATTATCACGACATCATCATTCCACACTGGCCGGCTTCAGCGAAAGCCGCACCGGGGACGGACGGTCATGCTGACATCGTTGACCCCACGACTGGCATTGTGCATTCGCTCTTCAAGCTCAAGCAGGAAGGGACAAAATGGACTGCTGCCATGTATGCATGGACCAAAATCGATGGGCGCGGCTGGGCTGATCCAGGCCATTACTATCAGGGTGCCCGTGCTACCGGCGTACCAGCGGCGGCAGGCATCATCCGTATCCATGAGGCGGCCCAGAAGCCCCAGTACTATCCTCATGCGCTGGCGATGTCGCTGACCTACTCGGGCCTGAGCCCCAATCCCGCCTATGTGTTCCCGGCCACCTCAGCAGATACCGAAGCCGCCATCCGCAACAAGGGCGGCATTCCCGAGGGCAGTCTGGTGATGCTGCCGCCAGACTTCGATACCAGCAAACTTACCAACGCAGAAGTCCGCCGGATCGCTGAAACACTCAAACGCTACGGTGCTTACATCGTCGATGCCAATATCGGCACGCCCTTCGTCATCTACGCAGAGATCGGTGCCGACGCCAATCCTTCGCCGAGCGGATGGAACAATACCGTCGCCACTGAAATGCAGTCGATCCGCGCAGCCCTTCGCCGGGTGGTCAGCGCCCAGGGCTGGATCGACGGTAACGGCAAGACCTTTACGCCCAACCAGAACCTGAATCTGCTTTCCATGCGTGGCAACTGGACCCAGCAATCCGGCAGCGTATTGGGCCAGTACAGCTCTTGGGACCAAGCCGTGGTTTTCCCGGCGACCAACTCTATGTCCGAAGTCGTGAACTACAGCAACCGCGGAATGAACGCAGTGACCTGGGCCAAGCCAGTCAGCGGTGCCACCTACAAACTGACCGCCAACACCACGAACGGCGGCAAACTTCGCATGAGCATCTACGACCAGTTGGTGGGCAAAGTCGTCTTCGACAGTGGCTATCTGGCCAATGGCGAAAGCAAGACTTTTACCTGGACCGCGAGCTCGCCGCGCCTCGTGCTTTACGCCCAGAGTGGCGTGGGCAGCAAGTCTGCAGTCGGCGGCGATCTACGCAAGGCCGACTGATACTTGCCCAGCCACAACAAAAGTCGCAATCCAGCCGCAGTCCTCGACTGCGGCTTTTTTATCGAGCCACGCCTGACGGCAGCAGTCCATCCTTCTGCATCGACTGCAACAAATACTTGGAGGCTGCCAGGCTGATGTGCTGATCGTCGTTGTACAAATAAGCACCATTTATCTTTGATCTGCACTGGGCCGATGAGCAGAACAGTGCCACCGGATCGAATACCGTCGCCTTCGGATGCAACTGGCGCAGCTCGCTCACGGCGGCATCGTAGGGCTTTCTGATCTGGTCATGCTCGGCGCGGGTATAAGCACATTCGCGGATCGGACCGTCACCGAATCGGTTCACGCAAGCATGCGGGTCCAGTTTGAGGAATGGCACATCAGCAACGAACACGACCTGCTTGCCTTGCCCAATGAAACTTTCAATCAACGCGCCATATCCGGACATGAACGCCTCTCGCTGGCTCAACGCGTGATCGTTGACCTTGTACTGCGAGGGCTCATCGAGATTGCCCCGCGGGTAAGCCCCGCTGATCACCACCGTCCGGATGGAAGGGAATCTCTGACCAACGGCGATTGCCTGACGGGCAATCTCCGTGCAATTGTTGGACCAGCGCCGCAAATTGGCCGGCTCGTAGGGCAAGTTGGGATACACACGGCAGGCGTGCCCGGCCACCATGATGGACGGCAGTGCAAGTTGACGACTGAAAATCGCCGAATGCAGTGCCATGACGTGGCTATCCCCGACGAAGAGCACTTGCGGCTGCGCCGAATTGGAAAGACAAACCTCTTCACTGACAGGAACCAGTTGATTGAGGCGATTGCAACTGCCATCGGAGTTGCGCGAGCCATCGAATACATCCGCATGGGCGAGGTAATCCAGCTTCTCATTGATCGCCCGCTGAGGAAAACCGCCATTGTGATAGATGACGGCCCCCGCCAGTCCTACCGCTGTGTTGACCAGCAGCAGCGCCCAAACGATGCGTATCCCACTGGCATGCCGAAGCGGACGCTCAATGAACAGAAAGGTGCCCCACGCCAGCAACATGGCCGCCAGTACCGCCATCAGACGCCATTGCTGGGGGGCGGTTTGACCGGCAATGATGGTCGCAAAGGACAGCAGCGGCCAGTGCCAGAGATACAGTGGATAGCTGATCAGCCCAATCCCGACCAACGGCTTACTGGCGAGTATCTTACGATTGAACCATGCCCCGGGGCCCGCCGAGAGCAGAAGAAATGCTCCTGCGCACGGCAGCAGCGCCCACCAGCCCGGGAAGCTGCGCTCGCCATTAAGCAGGACGAACCCCAGCACCAGCAAAATCAAGCCCAGCCACGCTTGCCATTCCTTGGCGCGCGCATTCAGGTCGGAACGATGCAGATTGATATAGGCGAGGGTGCCACCCACCATCAACTCCCAGAATCGCGCGAACGGCGAGTAGAACGCTGCGGTCTGGTCATGTCCGATCAAATAAAGATTGATGAGGAACGACAACAGAGCGATCACTCCGACGATGCGCAGAAATCCCCACTTGCGTTTCCACACAAAGGCCAGTAGCAAAGGCCAGAACAGATAGAACTGCTCTTCGATCGCCAGACTCCAGAGATGCAGCAATGGCTTGGTCTCGGCGGAGTTATCGAAGTAGCCGCTTTCGCGCCAGAACAGAATATTGGAAATGAAGGTCGACCCACCCAGCATGTGCTTGCCCAGCTGACGGTACTCGTCAGCGAACAAAATGATTCCCCCGGCGACCGCACATGCGACCATCACCGTCATCAGGGCGGGGAAAATGCGTTTGACGCGGCGGATGTAGAAATCGAGGATACTGAAGCGATCATGCTCAAGATTGTTGAAGATGATCAGCGAAATCAGGAAACCGGAAATGACAAAGAAAATGTCGACGCCGATGAAACCGCCCTTGAACCACTCCGGGAAAGCGTGAAAAATGACCACTGAACCGACCGCGATCGCACGCAGACCGTCGATATCGGGACGATACTTAGGATGCAGCTGAGGTACATCCTGACCTGCCGCCGGGGCAACCGGAACCGCACTGGGCGAGCCTTTCGGAGGGAGGGAATTTTTCTGGGTGGAGACCATTTTCAGAGTTTTTCGTACAAAAACCGTGCTAGCGGAGCCGCGCCCTGACCACGCGCAACGGAGCATCAATCAAGCGATCCACCAGTACCGCGAACAGCAAGGAAACGGCCAGTGCCACGAGAACGTTCAGTGGCGCATAGGAAAATAAGCGATCTACGTTATTGAGCATGACGTAATGGGCCAGATAGATCGAATAGGAATAGACTCCGATCCGCCGAACCCAAGCCGCATTGAGCCAGCGGAAGGGCCAAAGTTCCGGATTGGTTACCGAGTAATAAAAGAGAGGAATGAGCGCAATACCTTGCAGAGAGTAACGCACGGTTTCTCTGAACACCTCACTGCGAACCAACAAGGTGCTCAACAGGAGCAGCAGTCCGGCCCATATCGCAGTAGCTCTCACTTTTGGCGTTTGCAGCTGCTGCTGCCATTGCGACGTCAGCGACAGCGTCGCCAGAATGCAGCCATAAAGCATGGAATCGATGCGCGTATCGGTGGCATAGTAAGTTCGTTCGGTGCTGACCGCTACTCCCATGACGAGATAGCAGCGCCAAGCGAGGAACATCACGCAGGCAACACCCAAGTAAAACGGCAGCCGCTGCCGCTGCGCATTGCGCAAGGAAAGCAATAGCAATGCCGGGAAGAAGAAATAAAAATGCTCTTCCACTGCCAGGGACCAGAACACGCCCGTCCCCTGCGGCACCGTATGAGCGGCATCAAAGAACAACGCGTAATAATTGGCGAAATAAAACAACTGCGCAAAGAAACCGGTCCACGTGGCATAGCCTTTGAAGACACCCAGGTAGGTCAGCAAATACGTCGCCACCAGCACCAGCAACAAGGGCGGAGTCAGGCGAAGAAGACGTCGCAGATAAAAATGCCTGATGTTGATGGTGCCAGTACTTGCATGCTCGCGCAGCAGCAAGGTGGTGATGAGATAGCCACTCAGGAAAAAGAAAATGGTCACACCCAGCCCGCCTGGCACCAGCCTGCCCAAGCCCGCATGACTGGTCGCAACAATGAGGATGGCAACCGCCCGCCATCCATCCAGGGAGGCAATATCCTGGTGCTTGGTATGCACCATGCTCATGGTGCCTTCCCCAGAACAGGGCGATCCGAGGTAACCGATGCGGCGAACAATCTGGCCAACTTGCCGGCCTCGGTATCGATTGAATGCCTTGCCACCGCACGTGCCTGCGCGCACTCCCCCATCTGCTGCAGCTGTTCGGGCGTAGCACTCAGGCAGGCTTGCATGGACTCCACCAGACGGCCAATATCCCCTGCAGGAAAGAGCCAGCCATTCTCACCATCCAACACCAGTTCAGGGATGCCGGCAATGAAGGTAGTCAGCACCGGACGACGCAGCGCCATTGCCTCCATCACCACCACCGGCAGACCTTCTGCGAAACTAGGCAATACCATCGCACGCGCAGCAAGCAATTCCTCTCGTACCTGGCGACTGCTGATCCATCCGGTGATCCGAATTTTTTCCTGCAAGCCGTAGTGCGCAACACGCTCTTCAATCTGCGGCCGCATTTCACCATCCCCGGCCAGCACCAACTCAAACTCGATGCCATTGCTTGCAAGTACAGCGGCCGCCTCGACCAGCAACAATTGCCCCTTCTGCTCACACAGGCGACCCACACAGACCAGACGTGCGGACGACTGCGGCTGCAGCGGCGCGTCCGAATAAAAGCCACGATCCAGACCGCAATGAACGATGGCGACCTTTGACCAGATACTCTGGTCCACCCAGCGGTATAACTGGCTCTGGCAGAAAGAAGTGATGGCAATGGTGAACGCGGAGCGGCGGATCTTTTCGTCCAGCCCAAGGGCCACGGGCTTGTCGAACTCTTCAGGGCCATGCACCGTGAAACTGTAGGGAGGACCACCCAGGCAGTGCGCCAGCATGACGATCTCGGCGGAGTTGGTCCCGAAATGCGCATGTATGTGAGCCGCATCAAACTGCCGTGTCCACTCCACGACCTGCGCAGCTTCCATAAGGTAGATCAGGTGATAGATCAGACCGCGCTCACGACGGCGGGCCATGTTGAAAGCCAACGCCAGCGCGGAGACAAAGCCCTTTGGATTGGCAAGGATCGTGCGCAGCATGGGACTCAGCAAGCCGACAATACCGTTCTTGAGAACGTAGCGCGTACGATCACGTTCGCCACGGTCATCGTCATCGACAACCTCGGCATCCCATCCACGTAACGCGATGCGATCAATCGCAAAGCCTTGCGCTTCGACAGCGGCGATCTCCCGGCGGATGAAGCTGTGGCTGACTTTGGGATACTGGTTGATAAAGTAGGCGATTCTTTTTGTCATGGCTGCGTTGAATAAGCAATGCACTTCCCGCCTGCGAGGCAGAAAGAAAACGATGGGACAATCCTCGATATGGCCATGTCAGGCGGATGTCGAGCGGCGAAATGACGCCTTTTCCAGGCGCCGGTTCTTTTTCGCAAGAGCCTCCAGTTGGCGCTGCTGGCTGTTATGGTAGACCGACCATCCCATCCCCATGACCAGCCAGAAATACCAGTTGAAGGCCAGGTAGGACAGCATGTTGTCAGAGGCCGACACAACGATATATTCAATCAAAGTACAGATCAGAATGACACCGCCCAGCGAGTCTTGTTTCTGATACCGGATCAACACGCGTAGTACCTGATAGAAGATCGCAAGGTAGGCCACCATTCCGACCAGCCCAGTATCAAAGAACCACTGAACGAACACGCTGTGCGCCCCCCATTTCACGCCGCCAGAGAGCGGGAAAAACAGTGGCGAATAGTAGGGAAAGGCTTCGACACCATAGCCGAACAAATAGTGTGAAGAACTCATCCAGTTCAATCCAGAACTCCAGAGGTAGGTTCTCCATGCGAAGGAGTTGAGCTTGGCATAAGTGGTGACCGTGTTGCCGCTGTCGAGCTGCAAGATACGCTCCTGGACACTCGGAATGAGCAAGGCCAGCGTCGCAAGTATCAGCATGTAAACAAGATAGCGTCGCTCGTACTTGATGCCGTAGAGGAGGAAGATCAAAAAACAAGCCACCCATGCGCTACGCGTCTGCGTAAGCAAAAGCAACAAGAACAAGAGACCCAGATAACCCGCCAGTGCAAAGCGCTTGAACTGATCAAGCTTGAATTGCGCGCTCTTGATGACGTAGAGGCCCAGGGCGATAGCCAGTGTCAGGTAGAACGCGAAGATATTGGGATGACCAAACGTACTCTGCAGACGAAAACCGCTGAGTCCGCCGCGTGCGTTCAAGGCAGTGCTCACGAAACCATACGCCGCTGGAATCAGTGATGAAGCCACGACCAGCAGAACCATGGAACGGAACTGCTCTGGAGTGCGTACCACATAGAACGCACACACAAACACCGCAAAATACGAGCACAGGCCCAGGACGATCTTCAGTGCCGCTCCCTTGTCTGGGGACACCACCATTCCGATGGTGGCGATACCCAACAAAATCATCCATGGCACCCAAGCCTTGCGTGGCAACAGCTTCGGTTTTTCAACCACGAAGAGCAAGGCAATCAGAATGATCAGCGCATTGATCGCTCCACCGAGCCCCAGCGAAAAGCTACCACCCGATCCCACACGTGTGGACTCCAGGACAATATCGCCGGAGGCACGCAACAGCAGCACGCACAGCAGCAGCAGACGTTTGTTGAACACAAACAGTCCTCCCAGCAGCAACAGCGCGGGCAAGGCTGCCAGCTTGGCGAGACTGCCATCGAGCGCGGAAGCGAGCACTGGCAGTGCCAAACCGAACACCACTGCGATTGCACATGCAACGAGCAAAAGCACGATCTGTGAAGATTGCAGGTTGATTCTTCTCATCATTTTTCCTCGGTCACTGAGACCGCAATATTCGCCTCTACATCAGCCGTCACATGATGCCGGATGATGATTGCATGCCAGGGGCAAAGAGACAGGCAACGGTCGCCCATCTCGCCAGATGGAGTCAGGACACATCACCGCCATCCATCTGCCCACCTTTGCCCTCAATGAGGAGTTAGCAATCCTGGATGGGTAAGGTGCATGGCGCCGTCCAGTTCTTTCAGGAATTGTTCTTGCAGCGCAAAGGCATGGGCTTGACTGTCCTGATCTTGCAGAAGGCTTGATGCACGTACCAGAATGCCATCGGAAACCCGGCCGCTCATGCCATCCTTGAAAATCTTCCAACGGGCAGCGAGCCCCCCCTGTGGAAATCCATCACCAATGCGAACCCAATAACTGACAGCTTCTTGTCGGCCCTTGTTGCTGGCAATGAAGCGCGAACCAGCAATCTGCGGACCGTCAGGACGTGTCTGCATGCTCACTGGCTGCCCATCAGCCAAGGTAAAGCCTTGGGCGACGTAACAGACCTCCGGCAAGTGGATCTTCACATCCTGGCTCTGCTCGGCAGCATAGGCCAGGGCCAGCATGACCATTTCGCCACGACTATTGACGTAGGTTCGGCCAAGGACGTCGTCATAAGGTTGATCCGCATTGCGGCCAGTTCCATCGTCCAATCCGACAGTGACTTGCAGAAACGGAGATGGGACCTCTCTCCACTGGCCAAACTGCGATGGCACGATTGCCGAAAAATTCTGTTTCTTGAGCGGCTGCGCCATATGGGGAACCAGCATGCCCGCGGCTGCGACGGACAAGGCCATGACCAGCGCAACAGGGATGGCCAGTCGGATATTCATGGCGAACTTGTCGCGGTTGTTACTTTCGCCGGCCACGCGCACGCGCTGAACTGCAACTGGGACAGCCTCGCCCCGCAGGTTGGCCCAACGTACGGCGATCCAACGCAACAATCCATCCAGCGCGATGATCAAGCCCAGCGCAACGAGGAAGAGCAACATACCTGCAAAACCGTGGAGAAAACCCTGCCCGGCAGCATCCCCCATGTAGTAGGTGATGAGCGCAAGTACCATCACTCGCACGGTATTGGCGGTGAATGAAATAGGAACGATCAAAACTGCCAGCACCACGTTGCGCAACAACGATTGATGGCGCACCAGGTTCATGTACAGCAGGCCGAGTGCCTCAAGGGTGAACAGTGAATTCAATCCGGCGCAAGCATCGGCGACCAGCAACTGGTAGGGGCCAATATAGAGAATCACGCCGCTGCGGGCGATTGGGTACCCCAGCAGCCGCAACACCTGCTCTGATGCATAGGACACGCCAATTTTGAGCGGCTGTGTCAGCAGGTCCACCACTGAAGCGGGCAGCGGGACCATGAACAGCATGAAAAAGAAGGCGAACCACAGACGACCGCAGGTACGTATCCCGAATTGCAGCAGCACGATCCCCATCAGGATGGGAATGAGCGAGCCTGCCTCCATGAACAGCACGGTCTGCGAGCGCCCGAGTACGAAGCAAAGCAGACCGAGCAGCAAGAAGAAAACACCAGGTACTGGAGCAGGTTTGCGCTCGATGAGCCCCTCCTCCAGCAACTGCCTGACTCGCACGAACATGTAGCAGCACGCTACGGCCAGAACGATCGGACCATGCGCGTTGCGTTCGGTCCCCCATACCCCATGAAAGAGATCGATGAAACTGGGTATGTACATCGCCGCCAACCCAGCCGCGATGACGATCCACGGCAAACCGGAGAAGCGTGGTCCAGGCAGGGGACGAAAGGTATCAGCAGTCATCGTGACGCTTTCTGGCAAATGACTAGCGCTCAGAACTCGTTGACCACGCTGCCAACCAAAGCGACATGCGCGCTGGTCAGACGTTCAGCAAACGTACGGACTGCAGAAATGTGCGTGACATTGGTACGTACGACCATGAGGCTGCCACCAGCGCGCGCGGAAATCATGTTGCCGTCCGCGTATTGCGTGCCAGAAGGCGTGTCAATCAAGATGACATCAAAATCCTGGGCAAAGTCGCTGAGCATCTGAGTGAAGTTGGGGCGCCCCAGCAGTTCCTGCGGATTGGGTGGGGTCGGACCGGCAGACAAGACGGTCAGGTCGAGCAGGTCCGGCACGCGTTGCAAGGCATCGGCCACGACACAACGGCCGGCAATCACGCCCGACAAGCCGTTACGATTATCCAGACCAAACAACTCATGTTGACAAGGCTTGCGCATGTCAGCATCGATGAGCAGGGTGCGCTCACCTAGCTGCGAAAACACAACGGCCAGGTTGGATGCGATGAAGCTACGCCCTTCCCCGCTCTCCGGGCTGACGATGGCAAGGGCCTTGTGCTTGGCATCGACGTCGAACCACCGCACCATCAGCTGACTGCGCAGCGCTCGCAGCGCCTCGACCTGCTTGCTGAAGGGATTGTAGGCCGCTACGACCTTTTCGCTGACCTTGCTCTCCCCCTTGAGTAGATAAGGGTAATCGAATTGGCGGGACAAGGCCTGGTCGATATCGGACTGGGTCAGCAAGCCCAGTTGGATTGCAGCATCTCCGAAGCGCAGACCACGCTCGCGCTGCAAGCGCAGGATGCGCTCCGCGTTTTCGGGCGAAAGCTTTCCGCTGTCCACCAGAATCGCACCAATGGATCGGTTCGGCAGGGATGCGCCTTCATTGAAGGTCAACGTTGCAGTAGTCATGTTATTCCCGGGATATCATATTTTTATTGACAGAGAGAGCCGCACACGATCAGGCCGGCTTGGATCGTCCGAATCCAAAACGTCGACGGCTGCTGCTCGCGGTGACAGGGCCGGAAATGGCACCCAACACCGGCAGCCCCAGCTCCTCGATCAGATCCTGCTCCGAACGCACGCGACGGTTGGTCAGTTCCAGCCCCAAGGCAGCCATCACGCCCAGGATAGTGCCCACGAAGAAGGCCAGAACGAGATTGACCAAGACACGTGGGCTGGAAGGATATGGCGGCGGAACGGCTGCCGATAACAGCGAAATATCGGACTGGTTGGACTGACCTTCCAAATTGGTCTGGGCGAAACGCTGCGTTGTCAGCTCGTAGGCACGCTGCGCACTTTCGAGTTCACGACTCAACACAGCCAGCTCGTCGCGCGTACGGTTCATTTCCAGCACCTTGCGCTTTTGCGCCTCGAATTCGGCACGAATCTCTGATTCACGCTTGGCCAGAATCGTGGCATTGCTGCCCACCGATGCAGAAATAGAGCTTGTGGCTGCTGCCAGCTGCGCACGCAAGCCATCGCGTTCGGCCTTCGCTGCCTGATAATCCGGGTGGTTCACGCCCAGACGCTTGGACGCCTGCTCGAAACGGGCCTCGGAGGCAGCCAGGTTGGACTTGAGCGTCTGAATGAGGGCGTTCGCATTGACATCTGGCGACTCAACCGCCCCACCACCAGCGGCCTGACGACGACGGGACTCGGCTTCGGACAATGCCGCCTGAGCCATTACCAGCTGGGTCGAGAGGTCATTGAATCGATTGGTCTCAACGTCGGTACGATTGTCGATATTGGTAATGCCGTGCTCTTCCTGATACTTGGAGAGCTTGGCCTGTGCCTGCTCGTAAGCATCGCGCAACACCTTGACCTGGTCATTGAAATAGGAAGATGCCTTCCGGGTTGGATCCAGCTTGAGCTGCATGCTCACATTTTGGTACGCGGCAGCAAAGGCATTGGCAACCAATGCAGCAAATTGCGGGTCTTCAGCCTTGAAGGTGATATCGATGACGCTGCTCTCCTTCGAGGCAACTGCATCCAGTTTGCGCAACAAGATCCCGGCGAGCCAGTTGCGGATATCCAGTTCACCGTGGTTATCTGCATTGTAGGCATCCTTGACTTCCTGCTGATCAGCAAGCTTGAGGCTATCCACGACAGCTAGAGCCACCGACGGACTATTGATGATCGCCACTTGCGTAGGCATGAAGCCCGGCAAAGCCTGCGGCGAAACGACCAGACCCGTGACGGGATCCGATGCCTTGTAGTTGAGCACGACCGAGGAGGTTGCCCGATATTGCTTGGGCAATACCAGACTGACGACGAGCGCCACTGCTACCGTAATAGAGACAATGAGCAAGATGACCTTGCGATGCGCCTGAAGGATCAGAAGAAATTGAGATAGATTCATGGGGTCACGCCTCCTGGTTGGCGTTATACGCTAGCTAAAATAAAAGTCACGGTGCCGCCCCAGCCGGGGCCATCAATTTCAGAACCAGCTTTCCTTGACGTAGACGATGTCGTCCGCCTGCAGCAAATCTTCTTTCTTGACGGGGATCTCCTGCAGATTGCCATCCGGATCGCGACGCTTGACCATAAGGCCGCGCTCGGTGCCTCGTTGCGTCAGGCCACCGCCCACCGACAAGGCCTGCAACACGGTCGTGCCGCGCTCCAGCTTGTAGACGCCGGGACGCTGCACTTCACCGTAGATATAAAACCGCAGAGCGCGCTCGACATAGACGACATCATTGGCCCCCACCTCCGGCAGTGTCGTCGTGTCGCCGTTGTGCGTAATGGCATAGATGTCGACCAGTTGCTTCGTCACACCACCCTTGGCATCGTTGCGCACGATGGTGACCGCATCGCCCCCATCCGGGGTGACACCTCCGGCCAGCGCAATCACGTCAGCGACGTTGCGTCGTCCATCCAGCGAATAACGCCCTGGCTTGGTCACCTGCCCCAGCACCGAGACCATTTGGCTCTGTGGAACCGTGACGAGAATGTTGACCTGCGGATTGTTCAGGTAACCACCCTTCTTGAGCAGACCTGCAATCTTGGTTTCGGCCTGCGCCGTGGACAGGCCGCCGATCTTGACTTCGCCCACCAACGGATAGCTGATGATGCCGGCTTCGCTGATCCGTGTTTCCAGGCTCAGGTCATCACTACCATAGACCTTCACGCGGATCACGTCGCCAGCACCCAGCAGGATGTCATCGGCTTTGGCAAACAAACTCCAGCTGGCAAGCATCAGGCCGATCAACAGGAATACTATTTTTCTCGTCATTGTCATAACTCCGCATCACATCAGGTTCTTGATTCAGGCGTGTCTACGCCCGTATTTAGTTCAGACTTGCTTATTTGAATCCGGACACGCCACGTGAAATGACGTCCTTCTTAATGCTCTCCGGATCATTGGCAGCACCTTTCTGTGAGGCTGCCTCTGCACCACTTGCGTTGGCTTGCGCAGCAAGATCCGTGAATGACTTGGCCTGTTCCGAATACTCAATCTTGGCTTCGCCCTTCAGACGTTCCACGAGCTGCTCGGAGGCCTGGTTTTGCTTTTGCGTTACCAGATACTGGATGATCTGGGGTGTAGCTACTGCCAGAGACAAGGGTGCATTCTTCACATCCTGCAGCGACGTCAAGATCGCCGTCTGCCCTTCGAGCACCACAAACAATGCACCACGTTCCATCGTTTTGAGGCTGGCATTCATTTGCGGCGGCAGATCTGCAGAGGTCTTCACCACCTGCTGTCGCGCGTATTGGATACGATGCGAATCAAGCCACGCCACGACTTCATCCATTCGCTTGCCAGGCTGGTCCATCAAGGTATTGAGCTCAGGCGTAAGATTGGAGCGCGCGATGACCAGTTGCCCGAACTCATATTGCTTGCGCTGAGCAAACCAGTCCGGATTCTTGCGATACAGGTCCTCGACTTCCTGGTCCAGCGGCCGTGCCGGCGACTTCAATTTGCTGGCCACGTAGCTCTGCGCCAGCACCAGATTGCGTGCGCGTTCCATATCCGCCAGCACCGCGGGATCGGCATCAAGCTTGTCCTTCTTTGCTGCGTTGACCAGCAATTGCCGTGCCACCAGGCCATCCAGCAATTGTTTGGTCACTTGACTGCCACCGGTCTTCGCCAGTTCGTTGTTGACCTGGTGAATGGTAATTTCCTGCCCATCCACGATGGCAACGACCTGGCTAGTCGAAGATGCTGATTTCTTCTCACCACAGGCGCTCAATGCGACAAAAAGCATTGTCGAAACCAACGCCTTGACTGCCATGGAACGATGCTGTCGCACTGCTGCCTTCCCGATATTCATTTGAGCAAGCTTTCTTTTTATGTGTCACTAGTTGCCAGCGACAATGGGTGGTTCGCGTGGTCTTCGCCCCAGACGGGACTGAACCGTCAATAAGCGTTGTCGCGCTTGATCACCATACGCACGGTCTGGAAAATAATCCAAAGATCAAAAACCAACGACCAGCGGCGCAGATATTCAAGGTCGAATTCAATACGAGCTTTCATCTTGTCCAGCGTCTCGGTCTCGCCGCGCAGACCGTTGACCTGCGCCCAGCCGGTGATACCAGGCTTGACCTTGTGACGCAGCATGTAGCCCTTGATCTGCTTGCGGTACAGCTCATTGTGCGCAACCGCGTGGGGACGTGGCCCTACGATGCTCATTCTCCCTTGCAGCACATTGAAAAATTGCGGCAATTCGTCAAGAGAACTGGATCGCAGGAAACCGCCTATCTTGGTCAGGCGCATATCACCCTTGGTGGCCTGGGTAACCTTGCCACCGTCCTCCATGACCGTCATGGAGCGGAATTTGTAGACGACAATCTCTTCCCCATCCAGTCCATAGCGTCGCTGCTTGAAGATGACAGGCCCCGGCGAAGTCAACTTCACGCAGATCGCGATGACCATCATCACCGGCAGCAACATGAGCAGGATGCAGGACGCCAGAATCAGATCACTGGCGCGCTTGACGACATTATTGGTTCCGGTAAAAGGCGTTTCGCAGATGGCCATGACCGCCATGCCGCCCACGTAATCGAAGCGTGCCTGGATCAAATTGAATATGTAGATATCAGGAATGAAGTAGATGGAGGCAGTCGTATCCTGCAGCTCGTCGATCATCTGCAGCACGCGCGGCTGCGCAGAAATCGGCATGCTTATGTAGACCATGTTGATATTGTTTTCGCGTACGTACGCTGCCACGTCCGACATTTTGCCGTGCAAGGGCGTATAGGTACCGGGAGGCTGACGGTTGAGCTCGCGATCATCGAAGAAACCCATGAGCTTGATCATCAGCGAAGGATACTTCTCCATGCGATCGGCCAGCTTCAACGCGGCCGGATTGACGCCAATGATGATGGCCCTGCGCACCTCACCCTTGGTATGCAGGTCGCGCATGACGCGCGACTGTGCATGCTGCGAAATGATCAGCCCCACGGGCGTTGTCACCACCCAGAAGAAAATCGCGCGCAGCGAAAACTGCTGATAGAACTCGCAAATGTAGGCCACCACCACAAGGACGGCGGCTACGGCGATCCAGTCGAGTACCGGCGCAAAGACTGACACTCCCCTGGGATCCCGGCGCAGCCGACGCTCGTGGAATTCCGTAAAGAAATAGGATGAGAGGAAGAAGGCCATGATGGCCAGAACCCAGTAATCACCGCTGAACAAATGACCGCTAAAACGCACCAGCACCCACAGATACGCCACGATCAGCGCCGGCTCGACGAAGCGCTTGAATACCATGGTCATGGCATTGGGCTTGACGTTGGCCAATGGCAAGCCATCATGCAGGTCGCTCATTTTCGGTGCCTCAGAATTCATAGCGCGATGTCAGGGAGATGCCGTTGGACAAATAACTAAAACTGTTCAGATTTGATTGCAGGTTTTCACGGTAGACCGCCAACATAAGGGACAGGGAGGTCGTTGGCGAATAGGTCAGGCTCAGACTTGCCTTTTCATACGTATCCCGCCGGTTGGATGGTGTGACACCAGTGACGATGGCAGCGCCGTTGTAATTACGACGCTCGTAATCCACCAAGCCATCTACCCGCAGCTTGGCCGTAGGCAAGTAGGTGGCTGCCAGACTGGCACCGGTGGTTAACGCGAAGTTGGCATCGATATCATTGACGCCGCCGATTTCACGCCACAGGTTAGCCTTGAAACCAGTTTTACCAGTCGCAGCCCAATCAGCGATCAGTCGCGCGTTGAACCCGCGATAATCAGAACCACTCGCCGCCGAATTGCGCTCGCGCTGCGTGACACCACCGAGGAATTGCAACTTCGTCTTGGCGCTGTACAACCAAACGATCTTGGCCTTGTAGTCCTCCTGCGTGAAGGAGTTATTGACCGTACTCGTTCCGATGACGGCATCGAAAGGATAGTTACCAGTCGTCCTGCGCACCTGCACGCCAGCGATGCTCCCGCTGCGTGGCGTGTAATCGAGGCCGACTTCCGCGATATTCTGCGTGAAGTTGTTCGACTGCTGGGTCTGCAGGTCGTACGCAAGTCCGAACCGCGATGCCTGCACGCGCACCGTCCAGTCAGGGTGCAATTGCCAAGCCAAGTTGAAATACTTGGTATTCATCGTACGGATGTTGGGCTCAAGCGACCGGAAGTTCTGGAAAGGCGTCAGTGACCTCGAGTAGACGTAACCCAAGTTACCGGACAAGCGCTCTCCTAGCACCCAGCCCCAATCTGACTTCAAATCCCGCGCATCATTGTCGAACTGACTGAAATGATCAAACGTATTCTTGGTCGCGCTTGCATCGAGCTGAAGATGCTGGCGACTGAGCATCTTGTCGATACGAAGACCGCCCTGCCGACTCTGCACATTGTCCGACAGCTGGGGCGACCCCAACGAAGTACGCGCCGCATCAGGTCCACTCAGACGCAGCAAATTATCGTCATGCAAATATGTATACTGCACATACGGAACAACCACCTGACCGGGGTCCGCCGCGTATGCAAAAGGGCAAGTCACCGACACCATCAGAGCGCACATCCGCACCCGGGTCTTGCGCTTGCTGCTATTGCGAAACTGCCGTGGCATCACGAATCAGCGCCCTTTCTTTTTAGTTTTACTTTTAAAACAATGGCAATGTTTGGCGTCCGCATTGCTGCACCGCAACACAGAAAAATTTAGAAGTAATCATGCATCATTTTTTAGATTTAGGCAAAAAAATGTGTACTACATTGCCCTGTAGAAAAGAATCCCGTAAGGATACGCGCCCCTAAAACTGCAGCAATCAGACAAAACAGCAGGGGCTTGTAGGACAAGCGGCAATTTTTCAATTTGATAACAAAATCGCAAAATCACACAAACTATTTATCTCGCATTGCAGCAAACACTGAACGTTTATCTTGCAACAACAGTCACAGCGCTTTCACCGCGCCGCACAAACCGCCAATCTTCCTTGGCAACATTTCCTAGATCCTTCCCTTTCACTTAACTGAATGAACTGGCACACCATCACTTTTCTTGGCGACAGCACCATGACCATTCCCGGCGCCTGCATCCTGGCCCTCTGGATGGGTATCAACCAGATGTGGCGTCCGATGTTCGCCTGGCTGGTTGCCTTTGGCAGCGCCATGATGATCGTCGTCATCAGCAAGCTGCTCTTCATGGGGTGGGACATCAGCCTGCCGATGCTCAATTTCACCGGATTCAGTGGACATACCGCTTCTTCCAGTGCCCTCTATCTCTCGATTGCCCTGCTGCTCACCCAAGACAGCAGCCGCGTACGACGTGCGCTGGCACTCACGCTGACCGCTCTACTGGTAACTGCCGTCGGCCTGTCTCGTCTTATGATCAAGGTCCACTCTGAATCCGAAGTCATGCTCGGCCTGCTGGTAGGTGCCGGCGCTGCCTGGGCCTTCGGCCGCTCACTGCAACAGTCGCCCCCGCCATTGCGTCACCTGCTGTTGCCGGTGGGCCTGGCCGCTGCGCTCATGATGACCGGCTTCGACAAGCCAGCACCCACCCAGAGCTTCCTGCAGGAAGTGGCCAAGACGCTGTCCGGTCGCTCCGAGGTATACATGCGGCATGAGCCGCTCTGACACCAACCCTCCCCCGACACCAAGAAAAATGCCGCTCAGCATCGCGCTGAACGGCATCGACGATCTTGCTCTTGGGAATACTATGCAGGCTCAGGCTGCCTGCATACCTGGCAGCGCCACGCGCCGACGCCGCAGCGCCGCCACACCGATCACGATGGCCAGGCCGCCCAGCATCATCAAATATTGCTCAGGCTCGGGGACCGGGGCCACTGCCGCCAGGTTGCCGGTGAAGGATTGCAGGTGCAGCTCGGCGTTCTGCGTCAAGCTGTTGACGAACACTCCGCCTTCGATGTTCTGGTTGTTGGTCAGGCTGGCGTGAGTAGCCAGGATCGATCCGCCGAACTGATTGTTGATGATCAGGCTGGTCGCATTGTAGAAGTTCCAGACGATGGATTTGCCCAACGACTGCGCTTGTCCACCCAGGAAGTTGGCACCGATGACCGCCGAACTCACGCTGGAATTAATGATGATGGTGCTGGCACCATTGGCGGCGAAGGAAAATTCACCTACCGAGAACACCGACGCGCTGGTGGTGTTATCCAGATTGAAGACCGCGACACCCTGGTTGTTGGCCACGGCATTGAAGGTGGCCTTGTTGTTCGCGACGGAGACCGTGCTGTTGGCAGTGGCCGTCTTGAGGCTATTGGACAGGCTGGTCAGCGTGTTGCTGAAATTGGTCGAGCCGGCAGCATCGGCATTGGTCTGCATCAGCGTGCTCGGCGACGACGAGCGGCCGCCATTGAAGTTGACCCCGTTGGTGCTGCCTGCCACATAGGCCGGTCCGTTCAGATTGCTGCCGCTCGCCGAACCGGCGATATAGCTGGAACCGCTGTTGACGGTGGAGCCGACGAAGGAGCCTCCAATATAGGAGCCCAGTCCGTTGACATGCAGACCGCTCGCCGTCCCCATCACGGTCAGACCGGCATAGTTCGATGCGGGCGTGCTGCCGGAGTGCTGCACGTAGTCACCGCCCGTCACCGAACCGCCAATCCAGGCCCGGCCATCGACGTGCGAATTGGAGGTGGCATTACCCAGCACCACCAGGTTGAACTGCTGCAGCGCTTCAGCGCCAGTCAGCGGGGCTACGGCGGCCTGCGCAGCAGCACTCACACCAAGGGAAAGGAAAGGCAAGACAGCAACACCGGCCAGCACCGACCTGGAAAGACGCGACATGGAACGTTACCCCTTATAACGGATGCCGCCTTCGCTTGTCAGATCAGGTGGCGGAAGTGAATTGATGTGCCTGGAAGACGCAAATCCAAGCAAACTGTTGTAAATTTTTCATTAATTTTAAGACAACAGTTGTCGATTGATCAAGTGAAAAACTCGTTAACGCGCGAGCGTTAACTTTTTGCCACATTGACAACAATCAATCTTCCGCCAAGGCAAGCACCGGCACTAGCGTAACCGCCTGGACATGTAGAGCGCGCCCTCGCCATAGCTTCCCAGACTCCCGCCCTTCCCTGCCAGCGCCTGCGCATCCTCGGCAAATCCCGCTGCCCGCCAGTAGGCACTTGATGCATGCACCGCCACCAAGGTCGCCATCGGCAGCCCCGCCTGCTCAGCCACACGGCACAGATCGTCCACCAACTCCCGCCCGAGCCCGGAGCCACGTGCCGCCGGCAGCAGCGCAACGTCGTGCAGATGCAGGCAATCGGCCGCCGTATCCAGTCCGTTCAGCAAGCAGTTGAGGGATGGCGGCACGCCGAGACGAGCGGGATGCATGAAGGCGTAACCGATAACCTCCTCGGTGCCGTCCGCTGGCCCGCTGCGCACGGCGATCCGGCAGCCAGGCGCAAACAAGGCCAGACGTTCTGCGAAGACTTCTTCTGCTTCGAAATAGCCAGCGTGAACCAAGTCAGCGATCGCCATCACGTGCGGCAAGTCAGCCGCCCGCATCGGACGCCATTGATAAGGACTCATGGTGAGATCTCCATCTGTTGACCGGGAGCACCCCGGAAATGAACACGCCACACGGTGGCCGATGAGGACCAGCGTGTGGCGCGTAAAAATAAAAACCGGGAAGCAAGAAAGCTTATGTTGGTCGGCAAGATCTCCGGCGCAACAACCCTGGCACGTAAATCAGGCTGCAGCCCCGGGTTTCAGGGTTTCCAGCACGGCTTGCAACTCCGTCCGCAAGGCATCGATGGCCGCCTCGTCCAGGCTGATGACGGGACGCTGCGGCTCTTGCGGCTGCTCGGCCTCGTGCGTGCCGTCAAGCTTGTTGCGGGCACCGCTGATGGTGAAGCCTTGTTCATACAGCAGTTCACGGATGCGGCGGATCAACAGCACTTCGTGGTGCTGGTAATAACGCCGGTTGCCGCGGCGCTTCACCGGTTTCAGCTGGGTGAATTCCTGTTCCCAGTAGCGCAACACGTGCGGCTTCACACCGCACAGTTCGCTGACCTCGCCTATCGTGAAATAACGCTTGGCCGGGATGGGCGGCAAGACGATGGCCGCCGGTTTGTTGACACGATCGTTCATAGATTAGACGGACATTTCAACGGCATCGCCGCTGGAGAGTTCCACCATTTCCTTCAATTTCTGGCTGGCGTGGAAGGTCACGACGCGGCGCGCAGTGATGGGGATTTCCTCGCCAGTCTTGGGATTGCGGCCAGGCCGTTGCGGCTTGTCGCGCAGCTGGAAATTACCGAAGCCGGACAGCTTGACGGCCTCGCCACGTTCGAGAGCGTTGCGGATCTCGTCGAAGAAGGTTTCCACCATGTCCTTGGCTTCGCGCTTGTTCAGACCGACCTGCTCGAACAAAAGTTCGGCCAGCTCGGCCTTGGTCAGCGTCGGCAGGTTCTTGTCGGCCTGCGAACGCGCCTGGGATTCCAGTACGGCACGATGCAGGTCGGCGTCCAGCACGGATTGAAATTCGTTCGAATTCACGTTGTTCATGGCGATGAATGACTGGGCCTCAACCGATTCCGGTCTGTAATTATTTTCGCTCTCGGACATCACATCAGGCACGCAACCTGGCACCGAGCTTGGCGCTCGCCGCGGCCACCAGTGCATTCACCGCAAGGTCAACCTTGTCATCCTGAAGGGTGTTTTGAGTATCTTGCAAGGTGCAGCGGAACGCAAGGCTTTTTTCGTCCGCTTCGAGCCCCTTGCCTTGATATTCATCAAATAAAACAAGGGCTTGCAAGATGCTGCAATCCGGATTGGCCTGCTTTTCAGCGGCAAAAACGTCCAGCAATTGCTGCGCACCGACCGAGTGTTTGACCACCAGCGCGATGTCGCGGCTGACCGCCGGGAACTTGGAGATTTCCGAGTAGGACGGCAGGTCACGCTCCTGCAGCGCCTCGGCATCCACCTCGAAGACCACGGGGGCCAGCGGCAGGTCGTACTTCTGCTGCCACTTGGGATGCAGTTCGCCGATGACGCCGACCACCTTGTCACCCAGCAGTACATGCGCAGTGCGCCCCGGATGCAGCGCCGGATGTTCGGCCTTGACGAAACGCAGCGCGCGCGGCGCGAACAGCGCTTCCAGGTCGGCCTTGACGTCGAAGTAATCGACGTTGCGGGTCGGCTGGCCCCACTGCTCCTCGGCCACCGGACCATAGGCCAATGCGGCCACCCGCTTGGGTTGCTCGAAACCGGCGACAGCCAGCGGACCATCGGTGATGGCGGCGTTCTTGTGGAACACGGCACCCGCTTCGAAGACGCGGATACGCGCTGCCTTGCGGTTGACGTTGTAGCGTGCATTGGCGACCAGGCCGGCGATGAGCGAAGAACGCATCACGCTCATCTGGCTGGCGATCGGGTTCAACAGCTTGATGGGACCGGTGTTGCCGGCGAAGTCGGCTTCCCAGGCACTTTCCACGAAGCTGAAGTTGACCACTTCCTGGTAGTCCTGATCGGCCAGCAGGCGACGGATGGCGAACAGCGAACGGGTGTTCTCGGGCGCGATGCGCATGGCATTGGCGGCCACCGGCGGCAGTGCCGGGATGTTCTCGAAACCGTAGACGCGGGCGACTTCCTCGATCAGGTCTTCCTCGATCTCGATGTCGAAGCGATAGGACGGCGGCGTCACCGAGAACAGGCCAGGCTGGTAGTCGAAAGACAGGCCCAGACGCTTGAAGATATCCGACACCATCTCGTCAGTGATCTCCACGCCGATCACCTTGGCCGCGCGCGCGGTGCGCAGCCCGACGGGTTCACGCTTGGGCAGGTTGACGATCTGGTCGTCGACCGGACCGACGCGGGTCTCGGGGGTACCGCAGATTTCCAGCAGCAACGCCGTGATGCGCTCGATGTGATCGACCACGGTGGCGAAGTCCACGCCACGCTCGAAGCGATGCGCGGCATCGGTCGAGAAGTTGTAGCGGCGCGCACGGCCCTGGATCGCCTGCGGGAACCAGAATGCGGCTTCCAGGTAGATGTTGGTGGTGTCCAGCGAAACCGCAGTGGCATCGCCCCCCATGATGCCGGCCAGGGATTCGATTTCCTTGTCGTCGGAGATCACGCCGACCCACTCATCGACTTCCACGGTATTGCCGTTGAGGAGCTTCAGGGATTCACCCTTGCGGCCCCAGCGCACGTCCAGGCTGCCATGGATCTTGTCGAGGTCGAACACGTGCGAGGGACGGCCCAGCTCCAGCATCACGTAATTGGAGATGTCCACCAGCGCCGAGATCGGTCGCTGGCCGCTACGCTCCAGGCGCTGCTTCATCCACTGCGGGGTGGCGGCCTTGGCATTGAGGCCACGGATCACGCGGCCGGCAAAACGGCCGCACAGGTCGGGCGCGGAAATGCGCACCGGCAGCTTCTCGTCCAGGTTGACGGCGGCGGCCTGATAGGCCGGGGCCTTCAGGGGCGTACCGGTCAGGGCCGAAACTTCACGTGCCACACCCAGCACCGACAGGCAATCCGCCTTGTTGGGGGTCAGCTTGATGGTGAACTTCAGGTCGTTCAGTTGCAGGTAGTCGCGGAAATTCTGGCCGACCGGTGCATCGTCGGGCAGCTCCAGCAGGCCGCCGTGATCTTCCGACAGCTTCAGTTCGCGGGCCGAGCACAGCATGCCTTGCGACTCCACGCCGCGCAGCTTGCCGACCTTGATCTCGAAGGGCTTGCCATCGGCACCCGGCGGCAACACGGCACCGACCATGGCGCAAGGCACCTTGAGACCGGCACGCACGTTGGGCGCGCCACAGACGATGTTGAGGATGGTGCCGGTATGAACATTCACGCGGCACACGTTCAGGCGATCCGCATCCGGGTGCTTGGAGACTTCCAGCACTTCGCCCACCACCACATTGGTGAAGGGAGGCGCGACCGGTTCGACTTCCTCAACTTCCAGACCGGACATGGTCAGCAGGTGCGACAGTTCATCCGAGGTCATGGTCGGATTGACCATGGTACGCAGCCAGTTTTCAGAGAATTGCATGATTCAGACTTTCAGCTATCGGCTATGAGCTATGAGCCGGAGGCACGCCGCGACAGCGCGGCGCCCTGCGTGATCGAATTAATTGAATTGCTTCAGGAAGCGCAGGTCGCCTTCGTAGAACAGGCGCAGGTCGTTGATCCCGTAACGCAGCATGGTCAGGCGCTCCAGGCCCGAGCCGAACGCGAAACCGATGTACTGCTCAGGATCCAGACCCATGTTGCGCACCACCGTCGGGTGCACCTGGCCAGCACCGGAGACTTCCAGCCAGCGGCCCTTCAGGGGACCGCTGCCGAAGGCGATGTCGATCTCGGCCGAAGGCTCGGTGAAGGGGAAATACGAGGGACGGAAGCGTACCTGCAGGTCGTCGGTCTCGAAGAAGGCCTTGACGAAGTTGAGGTACACGCCCTTGAGGTCGGCGAAGCTGATGTCCTCGGCGATCCACAGGCCTTCGACCTGATGGAACATCGGCGAGTGGGTAGCATCGCTGTCGACGCGATAGGTGCGGCCCGGTGCGATGACCTTGATGGGCGGCTTGTTCATGCGGGCGTAGCGCACCTGCATTGGGCTGGTGTGGGTACGCAGCAGCAGCGGCTTGCCCAGGGTGTCGTTGCCTTCGATGTAGAAGGTGTCCTGCATCGAGCGCGCCGGGTGGTTCTCGGGGCTGTTCAATGCGGTGAAATTGGTCCAGTCGGTCTCGATCTCGGGACCGTCGGCGACATCAAAACCGATGGAGCGGAAGATTTCCTCGACGCGCTGCCACGAGCGCATCACGGGGTGGATGCCGCCCACGCCACGGCCACGGCCCGGCAAGGTGACATCGATGGCTTCCGCATTCAGGCGCGCCTGCATCTGGGCATTGGCCAGTGCATCGCGGCGTGCGGTCAGCGCGGTTTCGATCTGCTCCTTGGCGACGTTGATGATCGCCCCTTGTACCTTGCGCTCTTCCGGCGCCAGCTTGCCCAGTCCCTTCATCTGCTCGGTGATCTGGCCGGTCTTGCCGAGGTACTTGGCCTTGGCGTTTTCCAGTGCGGCGGCGTCGGGCGCGGCGGCGAAATCAGCCTGCGCCTGCGTGACCAGTTGGCCCAGGAGTTGGTCTAGGGGATTCATGCGGTAAGTCTCGCTCCAATCGAAAATCCGACGACGAAGTCGAAAAGAAGGGATTCACGGAAGGTGAATCAAAAAAATCCACGAAACCGTGGATCAAAAACATACGGGGCATCGGTGTATCACCTCTGCCCCGCAGGATTTTGCAGCGCCGGCTGCTCGTCTGACTTCCGTCCGATGTTGCGGCCGGCTACCGCAAACACGCTGTCGATTTAGGCGGCAGCGATGTTGGCCTTCACCTGGTTGACGATGGCAGCGAAAGCAGCCTTGTCGGTGACAGCCATATCGGCCAGGACCTTACGATCCAGTTCGATCGCAGCCTTCTTCAGGCCGTTCATGAACACGCTGTAGGTCACGCCGTGCGAACGCGCAGCGGCGTTGATACGGGCGATCCACAATGCGCGGAACACGCGCTTCTTGTTACGACGGTCACGGTACGCGTACTGACCAGCGCGCATGACTGCTTGCTTGGCGATACGGTAGACGTTTTTGCGACGGCCGCGGTAACCCTTGGCGAGTGCGAGGACTTTCTTGTGGCGGGCACGTGCTGTTACCCCACGTTTGACTCTAGGCATAGTAGCTCCTTAGTGTATGGTGAGGTTAAGCGAACGGCAGCATTGCGCGAACGGAATTCAGGTTCGTCTCATGGACGCCCTCGGTACCGCGCAGTTGACGCTTGTTCTTGGTGGTCTTCTTGGTCAGGATGTGACGCTTGAAGGCTTGACCGCGCTTGACGGTACCGCCCGGGCGGACGCGAAAACGCTTCTTCGCGCTGCTCTTCGATTTCATCTTAGGCATAGCAACTCTGTCCTTTCGGACAGCTCCATTTTTTGATGATTGCAGGTGGCAGCACGCTCGCTGCTCTTGGATGCCTGCTCTCACTTATTTGACAGCGGGTGAACCCGCTGCTTTTGCCTGACGCAGTTGCCTGCGCCCAGCAAATCCTTTGTCGGCCCTACACTGCCGCCACCGCCTGGATTGCCCCGGCTGCTGCGGCATGGACGACACCGGAGGGATGTCGTCCTGATACGGCTAGACTGAAACTGCGACGTACAACCTGGAAAACGAAAAATATATAAACGTTATAAACGATTTATTTCTTTTTCTTGGGCGCCAGCACCATGATCATCTGGCGGCCTTCCATCTTGGGAAACTGCTCGACCTGGCCATACGGCTCCAGATCAGCCTTCAGACGCTCCAGCACGCGCATGCCGATTTCCTGGTGAGCCATTTCACGGCCGCGGAAACGCAGCGTGATCTTGGTCTTGTCACCCTCTTCCAGGAACTTGGTCAGGTTGCGCAGCTTGATGTTGTAATCGCCATCATCGGTACCCGGGCGGAACTTGACTTCCTTGACCTGGATGACCTTCTGCTTGAGCTTGGCCTCGTGTGCCTTCTTCTGCTCCTGGTACTTGAACTTGCCGTAGTCCATCAGACGGCAGACCGGAGGTTGCGCAGTGGGCGCAATCTCGACCAGATCGACTTCAGCCTCTTCGGAAAGCCGTAAGGCTTCGGCCAGGCTGACGATACCCAGAGGCTCGTTGTCGACACCCGAAAGGCGCACTTCCGGTGCAGTGATCTCGCGATTGAGGCGATGCGACTTGTCAGTAGCTATTGCAGTTTCCTTTTAAAATCCAATGAATTAAGCCGTGCTCTTGCGCTGGGAGGAAGCCCTAGGCTTCCCCGTCTCAGGCTTTGGCGGCCACCTCATCCTTGAGGCGTTCCACCAAGGTGTCGATGGACATCACGCCCAGATCGACATTGCCCCGCGCTCGCACGGCCACAGTGTTTGCATCCCGTTCTTTATCGCCGACAACCAAGATATAGGGCGGCTTCTGAATAGAATGCTGCCGTATTTTATAGGTAATCTTCTCGTTGCGCAAATCGGTCTCGACCCTAAACCCTTGTTTTTTCAGCGTTTGTGCAACGTTCTGCACATAATCCGCCTGCGCATCGGAAATATTCAGGATGACAACCTGCGTTGGCGCCAGCCACAAGGGCATGGCACCGGCGTGGTTTTCGATCAGGATGGCGATGAAGCGCTCCAGCGAGCCAACGATGGCCCGGTGCAACATCACGGGCACCTTGCGGTTGTTGTCTTCGGTGACATACTCCGCTCCCAGGCGCGCCGGCATGGAGAAGTCCACCTGCATGGTGCCACACTGCCAGGAACGGCCAATGGAATCCTTCAGGTGATATTCGATCTTCGGACCATAGAAAGCCCCCTCGCCCGGCAGCTCTTCCCACTCCGAACCGGAGGCGCGGATGGCTTCACGCAGGGCGTTCTCGGCCTTGTCCCAGACTTCTTCCGCACCGATGCGCTTTTCCGGACGCAGGGCCAGCTTCACAGCCACTTCCTTGAAGCCGAAGCAGTCGTAAACTTCACGCACCACGCGGTTGAAGGCAGCCACTTCTTCCTGGATCTGGTCTTCGGTACAGAAAATGTGACCATCGTCTTGGGTAAAGCCGCGCACGCGCATCATGCCGTGCAGCGCGCCGGAGGGCTCGTTGCGGTGGCACTGGCCGAATTCGCCGTAGCGCAGCGGCAGGTCGCGGTAGCTGTGCAGGCCGGAATTGAAGATCTGGATATGGCCCGGGCAGTTCATCGGCTTCAGGGCATAGGCACGGTTTTCCGACTCGGTCGTGAACATGTTTTCACGATAGTTTTCCCAGTGGCCGGTCTTTTCCCACAGCGAGCGGTCCAGAATCTGCGGCGCCTTCACTTCCTGATAGCCGTTGTCCTGGTAGACGCGGCGCATGTACTGCTCCACTTGCTGCCAGATGGTCCAGCCCTTGGGATGCCAGAAAATCAGGCCCGGGGCCTCATCCTGGAAGTGGAACAGGTCCAGCGCACGGCCCAGCTTGCGGTGGTCGCGCTTTTCCGCCTCTTCCAGCATGTGCAGGTAGGCCTCCTGGTCTTCCTTCTTGGCCCAGGCGGTGCCGTACACACGCTGCAGCATCTCGTTGTTGGAATCGCCACGCCAGTAAGCGCCAGCCAGCTTCATCAGCTTGAACACCTTCAGCTTGCCAGTGGACGGCACGTGCGGGCCGCGGCAGAGGTCGGTGAAGCTGCCTTCGGTGTACAGCGACACGTCTTCATTCTGCGGAATCGAAGCAATGATCTCGGCCTTGTAAGCTTCGCCGATGGACTTGAAGTAAGCCACGGCCTCATCACGCGGCAGCACCTTGCGGGTGACCGGCTCATCCTTCTTGGCCAGTTCGGCCATTTTCTTTTCGATGGCTTGCAGGTCTTCCGGGGTGAAGGGACGCTTGTACGAGAAGTCGTAATAGAAACCGTTGTCGATGACCGGACCAATGGTCACTTGCGCCTCAGGGAACAGCTCCTTGACCGCATAAGCCAGCAAGTGAGCGGTGGAGTGGCGAATCACCTCCAGACCGTCCGGGTCCTTGTCGGTGATGATGGCCAGGTCGGCATCCTTGTCGATCAGATAAGAGGTATCGACCAGCTTGCCATCGACGCGGCCAGCCAGGGCCGCCTTGGCCAGGCCGGTGCCGATGTTGGCGGCGACCTGCGCCACGGTGACCGGGTTGTCGAACTGGCGTTGCGAACCATCGGGAAGACGAACTGAAACCATTGTGCACTCCATGTCGGCAGCCTTGCTGCCTTGCCTGTTGAGGGTAATGTCGAAAAGAAGGACGAAAAAAAACGCGGACCAGCCGCGCTTTTTCAAAGGACGAAAAAGAACCCGACTAGCGTCGCGTGAAAACCTCGGTGGTAGTTCGCGGTGTCATAACCGGTTTGCCTTTCTCGCTCTTACAGATGAGGGGATGAATTCTGGAGGCCGCTGCCGACAAGGACAGATCAGACCGTGGCCGCGCATTATAGCAAACTTTGCACGAACATCGGCAGCGTTCCCGCATGGCACCGCCGGAACCGCCGTCGCCACGGCCTTGCAGGTCGATACGGCCTGCCGGAAACAGCGATGATTAGCAAACCCCTTCACTTTCACCAACTCATAAGCGAAGTTTGACCCCAAAAAGCAAAACGGCATCCGAGGATGCCGTTTTTACATTGGGACCCAACTGCGCCCAAATCTGGGCTCAACCGCCGATTACGCGCTGGCCATCGTAGCGCGCCGCGCCAGGATCTTTTCGATCTTTTCCTTCAGGGTGGCCGCCGTAAAGGGCTTGACGATATAGCCATCCGCGCCGGACTGCGCCGCCATGACGATGTTTTCCTTCTTGGCTTCGGCCGTGATCATCAATACCGGCAAGTGCGCCAGAGAAGGCGTTGCACGGATCTTCTTGAGCAGCGTCAGGCCATCCATGCCCGGCATGTTCCAGTCGGTCAGCACGAAGGTCACCGGCAAGGCACCCGCCTCCAGAATCTTCAGTGCGGAAGAGCCATCATCGGCCTCCACCATCTTGGTGTATTCGAGCTCCTTCAGCAGGCCGCTGACAATGCGACGCATCGTCGAAAAGTCATCAACCACGAGGAAATACTGATCATCTGCTGCCATAGGGAAATTCGCTGAACCGTGAAAATGAGGATTAGAGATGTTGTTGCCGAAAAAATTCGACGCAAGTGTAAAGCATTTTTAGATGCTTCCGCGAAACATCTGGCGCATTCCTTCATGAAACGCGCTTTTTTACATCCGCCATTGACCCTTCGCAAAACCATGCGCGCAGCGGAAATGAGATCTGCGTCAGCCGCAGTCAGTAATCGGGGAGATGGAAAGAAATGAAAGAAAGGGAGCCAGAAAAACAAAAAGGAAGCCGCCAATGCGCTTCCTTTTGTTGATTCCTGCATATTTCTTCAACCAACCCCTTTACCCCATCAGGAAGCAAACGAATTGGTAGGCACGATTGGACTCGAACCAACGACCCCTACCATGTCAAGGTAGTGCTCTAACCAGCTGAGCTACGCGCCTATCGAAGACTGCAAGAACTTGATAAAACAAAAAAGGAAGCCGAGAACGCGCCTCCTTTTGTTTGCTTCGCCCCAACTCACCCGCTCCGAATGGAACCAGAAGAATTGGTAGGCACGATTGGACTCGAACCAACGACCCCTACCATGTCAAGGTAGTGCTCTAACCAGCTGAGCTACGCGCCTAACGAAGAAGCGAGAGTATAGGAGGCTTTTCAAAATTTGCCAAGGGGTAAATGATGAAAAATTAAAAATAGTTAGCGTATTTCGCCAAGTATCCAGCCTCCCTGCCCTCTCCCGCCTGTACCACCAAACAACTGGGCATTACTGTCGCTTGGCCTCGATCACACCCTTGACCTCGCGAATCACCGTGAGCGCTTTCTGCAATTGCTCGGTCGAGCCGATCTCGGCCGTGAAGGCCATGCGCGCATGCCCCTTCACGCTTTGCGTGCTCACCCCGATCACGTTGATCTTGTCGCGCAGGAAGATATCGGAGATATCCCGCAGCAACCCTTGGCGATCACTGGCCAGTACGAAGATGTCGACCGGATACACGGTATCGCGGGCCGGTGCGCCCCAAGTGGTCTGGATCACACGCTCAGGCGCATGCAAGCTCATCTCGGCGAAGTTCTTGCAATTGACCCGGTGGATGGACACCCCCTTGCCACGCGTGACAAAGCCGGCGATCACATCCGGCGGCGCCGGCTTGCAGCAGCGCGCCAGCTGGGTCAGCAGGCCATCGGTACCGACCACCAGCACGCCCGACTTGGCGCCCTGCACGATGCTCGATGCACGGCTTTTGCGCGTGATGAGGGCTTCGTCATCGATCTCGGGCTTCTTTTCCTCGCCCTGATGCAGCGCCTGCTCCACGTGCCGCAGGCTGAATTCTTCCTTGGCCAGCGCCAGGCACAGGTCATCGACCTTGGCGAAGCCCAGCTTCTGGGCCAGCTCTTCGAGGTTGACGGCGGTCTTGCCTTCGCGCTGCAAGGTCTTTTCCAGCAGGCCGCGCCCGACGGAAAGCGTCTCCTGCTGCTCAATGGCATTGAACCAGGCGCGGATCTTGGAGCGCGTACGCGAACTGGCCGTGTAATCGGCACTGAGCCAGTCGCGCGACGGCCCCACACCGGGACCGCTCTTGGCCGTGATGATCTCGACCGTCTGGCCATTCTTGAGCGTGGTGTTCAGCGGCACCATCACGCCATCCACCCGCGCCCCACGGCAGCGGTGGCCGACATCGCTGTGCAGGTGATAGGCAAAGTCGATCGGCGTGGCACCGCTGGGCAATTCGATCACGCGCGCCTGCGGTGTCAGTACATAAATGCGCTCGTCCAGCGTGGCCGACTTGAGCTTCTGCACCCAATCGCGGCGCACTTCTTCCTGGTCCACCACGGCATCGGTGACTTCGTTCTTCCAGGCCAGCAGCTGACGCAGCCAGGCGATCTTCTCGTCATATTTCTGCGCCGAGAAATTGGAACCGCCGCTTTCCTTGTAGCGCCAGTGCGCCGCCACACCGTATTCGGCGAAGTGGTGCATTTCGTGGGTACGGATCTGCACTTCCAGCGCCCGGCCATCTTCGGCCATGACCACCGTGTGCAGGGACTGGTAACCGTTCTGTTTGGGACGCGAGATGTAGTCGTCGAACTCTTCGGGAATCGGCGTCCAGATGTTGTGCACGATGCCCAGCACTGAATAACAAGTCTTCACATCATCGACGATGACGCGGAAGGCTCGCACATCGTAGAGCTCGGAGAAATCGATGGACTTGCCGCGCATCTTGTTCCAGATGCTGTAGATGTGCTTGGGCCGGCCGCTGACCTCGGCGCGGATATCCTGCGCCGCCATCTCGGTGCGCAGGCGCGTGATCGCGTTGGCCACGAAGGCTTCGCGCTCCAGCCGCTTTTCTTCCAGCATCTTGGCGATGCGCTTGTAGGTCACCGGCTCCAGGAAACGGAAGGACAGGTCTTCCAGTTCCCACTTCAGTTGCCAGATGCCCAGCCGGTTGGCCAGCGGCGCGTAGAGATCGAAGGTCTGGCGCGCATACTGGGCGCTGGCTTCATTCTCCTGCTTGGTCTCGGCGAAGTAGCGCAGCGTGGCCACGCGCGAGGCCAGCCGCACCAGCACCGCACGCATGTCGGTGGCCATGGCCAGCAGCATCTTGCGCAGGGTTTCCACCTGGGCGGCGGCCTGCTGGGCAGCGTTCTTGCCGCGCAGGACTTCCTGGTTCTGGGGCTGGAAGCTCAGGCTGTGAAAACGCATCAGCTGGCGCACATTGCCCACCAGCTCGGCGATTTCCTTGCCGAAGCGTTCTTCCAGCTTTTCTTCCAGCTCGGGATGCAACATCTGGGCTTCGAAGGCCAGCCCGGCGATGCGGGTGGCCGCATCGACGTTGAGGGCGGTCAGCACGGTGGCCACCGAGACCGCGAATTGCAGTGCATTCTGCCCGGACAGGATCTGCCTGTCGGCATACAGCGGTTCGAGCTCGGCCAGCGCCTGCTCGACCCGTGCGACATCGTCAGGACCGAGGCCGGCGGTAATGGCCGCCAGGCCTTCGCCCTGGGTACTTGCTACCGAAACCATAAATTACTTCTGTGCAGCGACGATGATGATTTCCACCAGCAGTTCGGGACGGGCCAGCTTGGCTTCGACGGTGGCGCGCGGGGGCGCATTGCCGGGGGCGACCCACTCGTCCCAGACGGCGTTCATGCCAGCAAAATCCTTCACATCGGACAGGAAAATCTGGCACGAGAGGATCTTGGTCTTGTCGCTGCCGGCTTCGGCCAGCAGGCGGTCGATATGGCCCAGCACTTCGCGGGTCTGGCCTTCGATGTTCTGGGTAGCGTCTTCGGCGATCTGGCCGGCCAGGTAAACGGTACCGTTGTGAATGGCGACTTCGGAGAGACGCTTGCCGACGTGCAGACGTTGTACGGACATGAAATTTCCTTCCTAGTAAAACCCGGCGGCAAGACGCGCCGGTGATGAAAAACGTATTCGGATCGGGAACCGCTCAGCCCAGCAGGAACTGGCGCGCCACCTCGATCTGCGGGGCGTGCATGAAGGTGGGAGCGTGGCCCACGTCGGGCAGTTCCACCAGCTTGGCCTTGGGGCCGCGACGGGTCATTTCCTGCGCCACTTCCGGCAGCAGCAGGTCGGACTGGGCGCCGCGCACCACCAGGGTCGGACAGCGGATTGCATCATAGGCCGCCCACAGCATCTGCTCGGCCGCGCTGGCCGCTTCCGGCGTGGTCAGCTTGAAGGGGACCGCCAGGCCCAGGTCGTAATGGCGCACCCACTTGCCCTCTTCATTCTGGCGCAGCACATCCTTGGCCAGCTTGTGCCATTCTTCATCGCTGTGCTGACCGAAACTGAAGGAAATGGTACGGATGAACTGGGCGGCCTCCTCGAAGGTATCGAAGCGCACGTCCTGGCCGATGTAGTCGCCGATGCGCGCCAGGGCGGCGCCGTTGATGGAGGGGCCGATGTCGTTGAGTACCAGGCGGCGGATGGGATTGCCCGGCAGCGAGGCCAGCCCCATGCCGATCAGGCCACCCATGGAGGTACCGAACCAGTCGACGATCTCGGCATCGGCGCGTGCCAGCAGGGTCACCATGTCGCTCACGTATTGCGGGACCGTGTAGAACTGCGGATTGGCCAGACGTCCGGAACGGCCGCGTCCGACCACATCGGGGCAGATCACGCGATAGGTATCGCAGAGCTCGCGGGCCATGCGGTCGAAATCGTCGGAGACCCGGGTGACGCCGTGCACGCACACCAGCACATTGGGATTGCGCGCATCGCCCCACTCCTTGTAGGCCATGGTATGCAGGCCGGCGGGCGAAATGCACTGCACTGTCTTGACTACCGCTTCAGTCATGGTGAGGGCCTTCCAGATGAAAGAAGTCGTCATTCTACCCTTTCAAGACAGCTTGTCGGCCGGAAATGGCACCCTGGAACAGGAGGGAATGCTGTCTGCCGAAGGTAAACGAGGCGACGGACGCGCCGGCCTCCGTCGCAAGAAAAATTCAGAAATTTCCGCAGGAAAAAACAAATGATGCGGCGCAAGTCGCTGCTATAATGCGTCCCTTTTCCGGCGGCCCTCGCCGGCATCGCGGCAGCACAGGCGATGACCAAGACAGCTCAGCCAGCCCACCTGCGTGCGGCATGGCGACGACTGCAAGACCGGGGGTATGGTGAAATTGGTAGACACAAGGGACTTAAAATCCCTCGGCCGCAAGGCCGTGTCGGTTCGATTCCGACTACCCCCACCAATTGATTCAAAAGAGATGACGAGTAAGGCAACGGGACACGGAAGTGTCCTTTTTGCGTTGGACTTGACCAAGTGAGCCAGCCAGGTCAGCCGACAGCGCCGGCGCCCGGCCGTCAGCGCTTGAGCAACTCCAGCGCATCCTCCGCCACGCTGCGCAGATTGGTGATGGTGGCATTGAGGTCGGCCAGCTCGGCCGGGGTGGGCGGCTGGTCCATGCCGTTCTTGACCAGCGAGGCCTTGATGATCGTTGCAGCCATCTGCCACGCAGCCTTATTGTGTGCGTCCACCAGCTCCTTCTGGATGCGCTCCAATTCCGCTTTTTGATTTTTATCCATGTTCCTTGACGAGGCCGTTTGCGAATGTGCACGGCTTGCCGCGCAGATTCATGATCGTCCCGATGGAAGACCACTCCCTAGAATTTCCTAACATTACTTTCAGTCAGGCAATTCGACAAGTGATTTTACCTTCATGGCGCAGCCCTGCGCTTGTCTTCACTTACTGTTCTCATCAGGTGATACTTCATCTGTTACGGATCTTTACCATCCGCCCAAACTCTGTACCAGCTGAATCCTTTACAATTCACGCCACCCCTCACTGTTGCTGGAGATCCGCTGCATGCCGCGCCCGCGTTTTTCTGTCCCGTTTTTCGTCATCACTGCCGCCACGCTGGGCCTGACCGCCTGCACCACCGGCAAGACCGCCTTCTATCACCAGGAGGAATTCAACGATACCAGCGCCTTCTCGCGCAGCTTCCCCGGCAGTGAAAAAGCCGTCTGCGAAGCCGCCCGCCGCGCCTTGCTGGGCCAGGGCTACGTCATCAGCAAGTCCACCGACAACACCCTGGATGGCAACAAGAGCTTCCAGCCCGCCAGCGACAAGCACATGGAAATCGCCTTCCACGTGGTCTGCGCCTCCAATGGCAACGGCAAAAGCTCGACCATGTTCGCCAGCGCCACCCAGGATGGCTACGGCATCAAGAAGAGCAACAGTTCGGCCAGCCTGGGCGTGAGCGTGCTGGGGTCGGTGTCGATGCCCTTTGCCGCCAGCGATGATTCGATGGTGCGCGTCTCCAGCGAAACCATCCGCTCGCCGGACTTCTATGATCGCTTCTTCGGCGCGGCCGAGCGCTATCTGCTGGTGGATGTCGATGACGACACCGCACCGGCGAAGAAATGAGGGATGTCTGATTTCAGCAGTGCACGATTGCAGAGCGTTGAATGAACGCGTTGTATGAACGAAAAAATGGCGGCCTTCAAGCCGCCATTTTTCTTGCCTGCTGCCCGGAGATCAACGCCCCCAGTAGCCGTAGCCCGGAGGCGGCGGCGGCGGACGGTGCCAGTGACGATGATGGCCGCGATGGTAATACTCGCGCTCCACATACACCGGGGCCGGTGCGTAATAGACCGGGGCCGGACGCACGTAGACCGGTGCCGGGCGCACATACACCGGCGGCGGCGCATACACGGGGGCCGGCTGCACGTAGACAGGCTGCGGAGCCACGTAAGCGGGCACGCCGATATTGACGCCGATGGAGACATGTCCGGCCATGGCCGGTGCTGCGGACAGACCGGCAACGGCAGCAAAGACAGCCATGCCGGCAATCAGGGAAATCGACTTTTTCACGATAGCTCCTCGTTGTTCTGAATGACGTAGCGTGACTATATCCCCCGAATCCTGACAACTCTAGGCGAAAGCCGTAAGGGTTGTAAGCAAATGCTTCACAAATGTTAAACACAATGTGAAGCAAAATTTGGCCACTTCCGCGCCCGCCGGGCGTTACCGACGGATCGCCCGGAATCGCTGCTTCAGCCGCCTGCATCAGAAGCGCAGACGGCCGGAGCCGGGCCTCAGGCTGCGTTCAGGCTGCGCTGCGCAGCATCGGCCGCACGGACTTCTGCCAGCTTGGCGACGGTGGTCGCGCAAGCGTGCGCGGCTTCACGTCCCTTGACCAGGAAATGCTGGTGGAAGTAATCGTGATGCTCGCTGTGCGAGTGGAAGTGATGCGGGGTCAGCACGGCCGAGAAGACCGGCACTTCGGTCTCCAGCTGCACCTGCATCAGCGCCGAGATGACCGATTGCGCCACGAAGTCATGGCGATAGATGCCGCCATCGACCACCAGGCCGCTGGCGACGATGCCGGCATACTTGCCGGTCTTGGCCAGGACCTTGGCGTGCAGGGGGATTTCGAAGGCACCGGGCAGTTCGAAGAAATCGATGCTGGAGGTGGGCCAGCCCAGCTTGGCCATTTCCTCGGTGAAGGCAATGCGGCACTGGTCGACGATGTCCTTGTGCCAGCTGGCCTGGACGAAGGCGATACGTTGACCGTGGTGGGAAGGGACGGCAGAGAGATGCGATTGATGCGATTGCGACATGGTTCAGGACTCCTGTTCGATGAATAAACAGGGCGTGGGAATGCGCGGCCGCTCGCACCGCAAAAAAGCGGCACGACACCGGACATCCCGTTCTCTTTCATCCGGACTATGACCGTCGGCCCCGGAATCACACCAGGTCTGCTGACCCCGGCTCGTCGTGGCGACAGGCCGGGCGCTCGCGGGCTACACGCAACACCGCCAGGTGCCGCCTGATTACCGCCGGTGGGGAGTTTCACCCCGCCCCGAGAACTTGTTGCCGCGCAGCGGACAAAGAGCCCGCCACAACAGCAGCCGCGACTTTAGCACGTGAACAAAAATGCTGCAGGCGCGCAGCGCAAATCCGCTCGGCCAGCGTCAAGCACCCTGCCCCACCGACTCCAGCATGCCGCGGGCGATCTCGCGCTCACCCATGATGACGCGCTGGGCACCATGCTTTTCCAGGTGCTCGATCTCGGCATCGGAATGTGCGCGCGCCACTACCTTCAGGCCGGCATTGAGTTCCAGTGCATTTTCGATCACCTGCCCGGCCTCGAACACTTCCGGTATCGCCACCAGCAGCCAACGTGCGCGCTCCACAGCGGCGGCCTTGAGCAGCTCGCTCTGGGCGGCATTGCCGTACAGCGCCGGCACACCATCCTGGCGCAGTGCTTCCAGATGCTCGCGCTGCGCCTCGATCACCACGAAAGGCTTGCCCTGCGCACGCAACTGCTCGCCGATGCCCCGGCCGACCCGGCCGTAGCCGACCAGCACCACGTGATCCTGCAGGTCGACCGTGGGCGGTACATCCTGCACGTCGGCAGGTTCGGCGTGGCGCGCCTCGTAGCGATCCAGCAGCGAGAACAGCAAGGGATTGATCAGGATCGACAGGATGGCGCCGCCCAGGATCAGGTCGCGCGCCATTGGCGAGAGCAGGTCCAGCGACAGGCCGAGTGTGGCCAGGATGAAAGAAAATTCACCAATCTGCGCCAGGCTGGCGGAAATGGTCAGCGCCGTCGAATTCGGGTGACCGAATGCGCGCACGATCAGCCAGGCGGCCAGCGACTTGCCGACCACGATGATGAGCACGGTGGCCAGCACCAGCAGCGGTTCGCGCACCAGGATCGACGGATCGAACAGCATGCCCACCGAGACGAAGAACAGCACGGAGAAGGCATCGCGCAGCGGCAGCGATTCTTCGGCGGCACGGTGGCTCAGTTCGGATTCGGACAGGATCATGCCGGCGAAGAAAGCCCCCAGCGCGAAGGACACCCCGAACACATAAGCCGACCCCAGCGCAAAGCCCAGCGCGATGGCCAGCACGGCCAGGCGGAACAGTTCACGCGAGCCGGTATCGGCGATGCGCTCCAGGATCCACGGAATGACGCGGCGCCCGACGATGAGCATCACCGCCACGAAGGCCACCACCTTGCCCAGGGTCAGCCCCAGGGTCAGCAGCACGGCATTGCCGGACAGTGCCTCGCCCTTGCCGCCCAGGATGCCGGAGAGCGCCGGAATCAGCACCAGTGCCAGCACCATGGCGATGTCCTCGACGATCAGCCAGCCCACGGCGATGCGGCCGCGCTGGGTTTCCACCAGACGGCGTTCCTGCAGCGCCTTCAACAGCACCACGGTACTGGCCACCGACAGCGCCAGGCCGAACAGGAAGCCCTCGCCGAACGGCCAGCCCAGCAGCCAGCCCAGGCCCATGCCGAGCAAGGTGGCAATGGCGATCTGCGCCACTGCACCGGGGATGGCAATGTTCTTGACCGACAGCAGGTCCTTCAGGGAAAAGTGCAGACCGACACCGAACATCAGCAGGATCACCCCGATCTCGGCCAGTTCCTGGGCCAGGTCGGCATCGCCGACGAAGCCGGGCGTGAACGGGCCGATGGCGATACCGGCCACCAGGTAGCCGATCAGCGGTGGCATTTTCAGGCGATGGGCCAGGGTCCCGAAGATGAAGGCCAGGACCAGGCCTCCGACAATGGTGGCGATCAGGGGAGTGTGATGGGGCATCAGTCAGGGTTCCTTTCTAAGGTGGATGAATTTGTTGGAGATGACTGTGTCACTGGCTGCCGGCCGGCTGCATGCCTGCGCGCAAACGCAGGCACGAACCTTCACAAAGACTAACACGCGCATGAATACGCGGGCATGACAGCCACTCAGGTGCCGTCGGTGGCGGGCCACACTTGGCGCGGTGCGGTCCGCCAGCGTGGCATCAGCGCGCAGCCTGCAAGGCGGCGATGCGCGATTCCAGCGGCGGGTGGCTGGAGAACAGCCCCAGCCAGGATTCACGGCCGGAGATGCCGGAAGCCTGCAGGTTCTGCGGCAGGCCGTCGGACTGCAAACCGCCCAGGCGGCGCAGTGCATTCATCATCGGCACCCTGGAGCCCATCAGGGCTGCGGCACCGGCGTCGGCGCGGTATTCGCGCTGGCGCGAGAAGTACATGACGATGATGCTGGCCAAGATGCCGAAGACGATTTCACAGACGAACACGGTCACCATGTAGCCGATGCCGGGGCCGCTGTTTTCTTCGTTGTTCCTGCGCAGGAAAGAGTCGACGAAGTAGCCGACGATGCGCGCGAAGAACATCACGAAGGTATTGACCACGCCCTGGATCAGGGTCAGCGTGACCATGTCGCCGTTGGCGATGTGGGCCACTTCGTGGGCCAGCACGGCTTCCACTTCTTCCTTGGTCATGCCTTGCAGCAGGCCGGTGGAAACCGCCACCAGCGAATTGCTCTTGCTGGCACCGGTGGCAAAGGCGTTGGGCGGGCCGTCATAGACCGCCACTTCCGGCATGGGCAGCTGGGCACGGGTGGCCAGGGTCTGGACGGTTTGCAACAGCCACAGTTCGGTGGAATTCTGCGGCTGCTCGATCACGCGCGCCCCCGTGGACCACTTGGCGATGGTCTTGGACATGAACAGCGAAATGAAGGAGCCGCCAAACCCCATCAGGCCGCAGAACACCAGCAGCATGCCGAAGTTGAGGCCGTTGGCAGTGAGGTAACGGTTCACGCCGAGCAGGCTGGCGGTGAAGCTCAAGACCAGCATCACGGCCAGGTTGGTGACGAGGAACAGAACGATGCGTTTCATGGTTTTTCCTGATGGACAAAAGTGTGCCGTGCGCACGCGGCGCCACGGCGGGTCAAACGATGGGTTCACTACAGAGCAGCGCGCTGGCGCACGAAGCGGCCACCGCGCCTGCGCCCTGCCCCGCGGCAGGTGCGCATGTGGCGGGGCTTATGCCAACGGAGGAGGACGCAACTGGTCGCGCAGGTAGGACGACCAGCTCAGGCTTGCCGGAAAGGCGTGGGGAAACGGAAACCAGTGCAGTCCGGGCGTGGCGATGGCCGCCGGCAAGGCGGGATCTTCCAGCTCGCCCTGGGCGCTGGGCTGGTCATCGTCATCGATGCCAGCGGGTTGATCATCGCCGGACAGGCTGCCCGATGCGAGAAGGTCGGCAGGCAGATGCAGGGCCGCAGAGACAGCAGCAGCAGCCGCGCAATGATGCGCAGCCGCCGGGTCCTGCGCATGCGCATGCGCATGCGCATGCAGCTGCATCGGCGCGGCGACCTGCAACTGCTCGCGCAACTGTTCACGCAGCTGTACCTCTCCCGTGGCTGCCAGCAATTGCAGCGGGATCAGCAGAGTCAGCAGCAGGAGCAGCAGTCGGCGCATCAAACCCTTGGTGAATGAAAAAGTGAAGAAAACCCGTGTGTGCCGCGAAAATCGGGCATCGGCCTCTTGTCAGGCCATTGTCAGCATGAACGGATGCGCATTATACGCAAAATTGCCAACCCGCCCTGCCCGCCTGTTCCCCCCGGAAACCAAGCCCTCCGGCAAGTTATCCACAAAAACTGTGAACAAGCCTGTTGATAAGCACACTGACCATTTCTGACATGCTTGCGCAGCAAGGGTTTCCTATAAATTGCCCTTGTTTTACACAAAAGTGAAGAAATTTCCACAAGGCATGCCCACACGCCGAATCAGTCGGTCGCCACCACCTTGTTGCGCCCGCCCAGCTTGGCGCGGTACAGCGCGGCGTCGGCTGCCGACATGAGCAGACGTCCATCCATCCCCTCCTGCACCGCACGTGTGCACACGCCGACACTGATGGTCACGCGGTGCGCCACCAGCGACTTGGCATGGGGCTCGGCGAGAGCGTACACGGTCTCGCGCAGGGCTTCGGCGACCTCGGCGGCCTGACGAGGCGACAGGCCTTCCATCAGCAGGATGAATTCTTCACCGCCGTAGCGCGCCAGCAGATCACCGGGCCGCTGCAACTGCCCCTGCAGGGCCGCCGCCACGCGCTTGAGGACCTGGTCGCCTGGTCCATGGCCATAGTGGTCGTTGTACTGCTTGAAGAAATCGACGTCGACCATGAACAGCGACAGCGTCCCGCCCGACTGTCCCACGCGGCGCAAGGTCTGGGCGTAATGTTCATCGAAATGCCGGCGATTGTGAATGCCCGTGAGGCCATCGGTGCCGACCTGACGCTTGAGCACATCGGAATGCGACTGCAGCATTTTCTCGCGGCGTACCGAGTTGCTGGCATCGCTGATCTGGATCAGGCACAGGCGTTCGCCCTCGGGACTGTCCAGGGGCGTGAGCACCACCGACTGCACCATGCGCGCCGGTGCCGCCAGCGCGCCCGCCGCCTGGGCTGCTCCATGATCCGGATAAAGCGGCAACGGGGCCCGGTGCAGCGCGCTGGAGAGAACGGCCGGCAAGCCGTAGCCCAGGGTGTTGTCGATGGCCCGCAGCAGCGCCGGCGAGACGCGCTCGTCAAACACGTGTTCGAAGCGTGCGCCCAGCGCCTGGTCCGCCGGCACGCGGCTGTGACGCGCCACCCAGGCATTCCAGAGCAGAATGTGCACGCCGGCGTCCAGCATGATGAGCCCGCCATGCAGCTGGTCGAGCACGTCCTCGGCGCGAAAGCGGGGTACCACGGCGGTGCTCATGCCAGACCGATCTTGCCCAGGTAACGCTGCACATGCTCCACCAGCGCATGTAGCGAGGAGGAACTGAGCAGGAAAATAAGATGGCCGTCAGTCTGATGCTTCTCGATCACCAGGTCGATGTGCAGCACCAGCACATAGCTCTCATCGCCCTGCGCGCTCGCCAGCCGCGCCGAGATATCGTCGGGCGACGACACCAGGTACTGCGGAAGCGAACTGTTGAGGGTGATTTCCAGCATGTCGGCCATGGCCGAGAGGCAGGCATTGAGGATGATGTTGCCCAGTTCGCACATGGCTTCGCGCTCGAACTCGGCGAGCTCGTCCAGGCTCATCTGCGAGCCCATCATGTCGCGCACGATGGACAGCGCACGATCCTCGGTGAACAGCAGCACCGCTTCCGCATCGAAGGGGCCATCGAAATTCTGGCTCACCGTGGCAAAGCGCCCGCGCGTGCGCGGCAGCACCTGTTCATCAATGGCGCCGGAACGCAGCACTTCCACCGAAGGCACCGACAGCCGCACTTCGTCACCAACGATTTCGGACAGGCTCTGCGCTGCTCGTCCGGCACCCACGTTGAAGATTTCAGTGAGGGCGTCGCGTTCGATCTCGTTGAGGATGCTCACAGCGGGCCCCGGAAATGCAGCAGGGCCTGGCCGATTGATTTTTCCGTAACCGGCTTGGCGACGAACAGCGCCCCCAGTTGCTGGGCGCGGGTCTGCACCGCTTCCTGGATATTTGCCGAGAAGATGGCGATGCGTACCGAGGGATGCGCCTGCAGGATCTGCGCGGCGGCATCGGTACCCAGCATGCCCGGCATATTGATGTCCATCGTGCAGTAGTCGGGTACGGATTGCTCTACCAGAGCGATGGCCTCTTCGCCGGTGCCGGCTTCCATCACTTGCCAGTCCGGGTGGACGGCCAGCACGTTGGCCTTGATCACCATGCGCGAGACCTTGCTGTCGTCGACGATGAGAAGGGTCTTGCCGCTATCGTTGCTTGCCATCTTGAATCACCTTGAACATCAAAAAACTGAAGAATGCTGACGTATTGCCATGCGTTCAAAAATGATAAGTCAAAAGCAACATCCTTCGTATGAGGGAATTCCTGATAAGAAATAACCTGCATCATGGAAACGCCATAAAAAAAGAGACCCGAAGATCTCTTTCTCATTGGCCTCGGTGGCACTTCTGGCCAGCGGGAAAACGGCGTTTTTCAACAGCACCGCCCCACCCGCCCCTTGCCGCCATAGCGCGCTTCCTGCCGCTCGCGGAAGAACTCTTCATAGGTCATCACGCAGTGATCCGGGTGAGCCGCTTTCATGTGCGCCACATAGGTGTCGTATTCGGGCATGCCCACCATCAGGTTCAGCGTGCGGCCGACCTGGCGCCGCCAGGCCATCAGTTGCGCCAGGGCGCCAGGTTTGCTCATGCGGTTCTCCTTGCAGCAAAAAGCTTCATTGCGGGGCTACGGCACTGGCGGGCAATGCTTCGTAGGCCGATTCCTTGACGCTGGGCTGGTGCGCGGCACGCGCCTTCAACACGGTACGGATGCCGAACACCAGCACGCTCACCACCACCAGCATGAACATCGCAGCCAGGCCGGCATCGACGTAGTCGTTGAAAATCACCTGGCGCATTTGCTCGATGGACTTGGCCGGGGCCAGCAGCTTGCCTTCATCCAGCGCTGCCTGGTACTTCTGCGCATGCGCCAGGAAGCCCACGCGCGGATTGGCATCGAACACCTTCTGCCAGCCGGCGGTCAGGGTGCAGATCAGCAGCCAGGTAGTAGGCACCACGGTGACCCAGGCGAAGCGGTCGCGCTTCATCTTGAACAGCACGCAGGTCGCCAGGATCAGGGCGATACCGGCCAGCATCTGGTTGGAGATGCCGAACAGCGGCCACAGGGTATTGATGCCGCCCAGCGGATCGACCACGCCCTGGTAAAGGAAGTAGCCCCAGCCGGTCACGCACAGGCCGGTGGCGATCAGGCTGGCCGCCCAGGAGTCGGTACGCTTCATCGGCGGGATGAAGGCGCCCAGCAGGTCCTGCAGCATGAAGCGGCCGGCACGGGTACCGGCATCCACGGCCGTCAGGATGAACAGTGCTTCGAACAGGATCGCGAAGTGGTACCAGAAGGCCATCATCGCTTCCCCCGTCACGCCGGAGAGAATCTGGGCCATGCCCACGGCCAGGGTAGGTGCGCCGCCGGCGCGCGAGATGATGGTGTGTTCACCCACGGCCTGGGCGGTATGGGTCAGCATCTCGGGGGTGATGTGGAAGCCCCATTGCGAGATCACCTGGGCCACGTTCTCGGGTGTGGTGCCAATGAGCGCAGCGGGACTGTTCATGGCGAAGTAGATGCCCGGCTCGATGCAGGACGCCGCGATCAGCGCCATGATGGCCACGAAGGATTCCATCAGCATGGCGCCATAGCCGATGAAGCGGGCGTGCTTTTCGTTTTCCAGCAGCTTGGGCGTGGTGCCCGAGGAAATGAGCGCATGGAAGCCCGAGACCGCACCGCAGGCGATGGTGATGAACAGGAACGGGAACAGCGAACCCGACCATACCGGACCACTGCCGTCGATGAAGCGGGTCACCGCATGCATCTTCAGGTGCGGGGCAATGAAGATAATGCCCAGCGCCAGCGCCACGATGGTGCCGATCTTCAGGAAGGTGGACAGGTAATCGCGCGGCGCCAGCAGCAGCCACACGGGCAGCACCGAGGCGACAAAGCCGTAGCCGATCAGCATCCAGGTCAGCTGCTTGCCGTTGAAGGTGAACATCTGCCCCAGCACGGCATGTTCCTGCACATACTGGCCGCCGACGATGGCCAGCATCAGCAGCACGAAGCCGATCCACGAGACTTCACCGATGCGGCCCGGACGGATGTAGCGCGAATACACGCCCATGAAGAGCGCAATGGGAATGGTGGCGGCCACGGTGAAGGTGCCCCACGGCGACTTGGCCAGGGCCTTGACCACGATCAGCGCCAGCACCGCCAGGATGATGACCATGATCATGAAAGCGCCGAAGAGCGCAATCACGCCCGGCACCTGGCCCAGTTCGGACTTGATCAGGTCGCCCAGCGAGCGGCCGTCGCGGCGGGTGGAGATGAACAGCACCATGAAGTCCTGTACGGCACCGGCAAAGACCACGCCGGCCAGGATCCACAGCATGCCCGGCAGATACCCCATCTGCGCGGCCAGCACCGGACCGACCAGCGGACCGGCGCCGGCGATGGCAGCGAAGTGGTGGCCGAACAGCACGTACTTGTTGGTGGGTACGTAGTCCAGGCCGTCGTTGAACTTGTAGGCCGGCGTCATGCGTGCGCCATCCAGGCCCAGCACGCGCTCGGCGATGAATTTGCTGTAGAAGCGATAGGCGATCAGGTAGACGCACACCGAGGCCACGACCAGCCAGACGGCATTGATCGATTCGCCGCGCTGCAATGCGACGTAGGCGCAGGCCCCGGCGCCGCCCAGGGCGACAGCCAGCCAGCCCAGTCTGGAAACCAAGCGGTTCATTGTTCTCCTCCTTGCGGATATGAATTGTTGTGGGAAATCTTGTTGTCGTCAGTGCGTCCCCGTCCGGGTCCACGTGAATGAAACCGATTGAACGGACGCACTGCGCAGGATGCCCGCCAGTATCGGCATGCCCCTCCTGCCCCACAAGCGCAGCACTACGCAGAGCCGCTACGTAGAATTACGCAGGGTGAAAGGATTTTCTTTCGGGGTGATAAGCGGCGGGAAAACGATATGAAGATTTACGCGGGCACCCAGAGGCTTTGGGTAGAATCGCGGGCATGAAACTGCGCCAGAAAATCATCTTCCTCGCCATCGTCCCGCTGTGCATGGCCTTTGCGGCCATCGCGCTGGTGGTGCGTTACCAGGCGGTGGAACTGGCGCGCCAGCAGCGTTCCACCATCGAGGCCGCCTACCTGGCCAGCAAGAATACCGAACTGCGCCACTATGTGGATCTGGCCCAGCATGCGCTGGCCCATCTCTACGACACCGGACGTACCGATGACGCCATCAAGGAAGAAGCCCGGCGCATCCTGTCCGACCTGGCCTTCGGGGACGATGGCTATTTCTTCGTCTACGACGACCAGGGCCGCAGCATCATGCATCCGCGCCAGCCGGAACTGGTCGGACGCGAGATGTGGGACTGGCGCGATGACTCCGGCAGCCCGACCATCCGGCATCTGATCGAACGCGCCCATCAGGGCGGCGGTTTCGAACGCTACCTGTGGCGCAAGCCGTCCAGCAAGACGGTGGCACCCAAATTGGGCTACGTGATCGCCCTGCCGCGCTGGGGCTGGGTGATCGGCACCGGCATCTATCTGGATGATGTGGAAGCGGCACTGGCCCAGGTCGATCACCAGAATTCCGGCTACCTGCATCAGACCATGCTGCTCATTGCAATCATCGCGTTGTCCAGCGCGCTGGCGGTGGGACTGGCCGGCCTGCTGCTGAACCTGAGCGAGCATCGCGTGGCCGATGCCAAGCTGCGCCAGCTGGCCCAGCGCGTGGTGCGGTCGCAGGAAGAAGAACGCGCGCGCCTCTCGCGCGACCTGCACGACGGCATCAGCCAGTGGCTGGTCTCCATCAAACTGCAGATCGAAGCCGCGCTGGAACGCCTGCGCGGCACGCCCGAACAGGCGGCGGCAGCCCGCGCCGGCTTTGAAAAGACCGCGACCCAGATCAACGGCGTGCTGGCCGAAGTGCGCCGCATCTCGCATGATTTGCGGCCGGCCATCCTCGATGATCTCGGACTGGCGGCGGCACTGGAACACCTGTGCGGTGAGTGGCGCGAAAGCAGTCCGCAGACACAGATCGTCTTCGAGCACGAGCGTCAGCGCAAGGATGGCGCGGCGCTCTCTGACGTGGTCAACACCGTGCTGTTTCGGGTGGCGCAGGAAGCGCTCACCAACATTGCGCGTCACGCCGGCGCCAGCCAGATCCGCATGCGTCTCTATGACGGCCACAACCTGCTGATGCTGCAGGTGCAGGACAACGGCAGCGGCTTCGATCCCGGCCAGGTCGACGATCATTCGCGCCATGGTATCGGCCTGCGCAACATGCGCGAGCGCATGGAAGCCGTGGGTGGCGAACTGGGCATCGATTCATCGGCTGCCGGCACCAGCATCAGCGCCATCATTCCCCGCTCTTCTCTCTTCCCTTCGCCCCATGTCTGATNCCGCCCCGCCCATCGCCCCTGCCACGACGCGCATCATGCTCATCGACGATCATCCGCTGGTGCGCGACGGCTTGCGCGCACGACTGGAAACCGTGCCCGGACTGGAAGTGGTGGCCGAGGCCGGCAATGCGGAGGAAGCATTGGTCGCCGCTGCACAGCATCAAATCGATCTCACGCTGATGGACATCAACATGCGCGGCATCAACGGCATCGAGCTGACGGCGCGCTTTCATGCGCTGCATCCGGAGATTGCGGTGCTGATCCTGAGCATGCATGACAAGGCCGAATACGTGATGCAATCGATCCAGGCCGGTGCGCGCGGCTATGTCCTCAAGGACGCACCCAGCCAGGACATCGTGCATGCCATCGAAACGGTGCGTTCGGGCGGGATCTACTACAGCGCCGCACTGGCGCGCCAGCTGACCCAGCCGCTGCCGGTGCGCGAGTTGCTCACGCAGCGTGAACGCGAAGTGCTGCAGCACATCGCCAATGGCGAATCCAACAAGCAGATTGCCCGCGAGCTGGACCTGAGCGTACGCACGGTGGAAACCCATCGGCTCAACATCAAGCGCAAGCTCAATATCGATGGCCAGGCTGAACTGATCAAATTTGCGGTGGAGTCGCGCGGAGCAGGCTAGCGCGTGGGCCTGACGGAGACTTCCAGCGCAAGCAGACGGGCATAAGGGATCTCGGCGCGATGGGCTGCGGCGCGCAAGGCGATGTCACTGAAGGCTGCAATATCGGGCCGCGCAGCCGCGTCCTGCCCTGCACGCCATGCGGCGCAGGCGTGCAGCATGCGGATGGTACCGGCATGACAAATCACGATGACGCCTTCGGCGGGCGTGGCCAGCAGGCCGTTGAAGGCTTGCCACATGCGGCTTGCCACGGCGGTCAATGTCTCGCCGCCGCCGGGTGCGTAATGCGCAAGATCGGCATTCCAGGCCTCGACCTCGGCCCAGGGAATGTCATCCCAGGGGCGCAGCTCCCACTTTCCGAAATCCATTTCCTGCAGTCGCGGATCGATGTCCGGTGCGGGTCGCTGCATGGCCTGCCCAAGGGACTGCGCCAGCTGCGCGCAGCGCTGCAGCGGACTGCTCACCAGCGGCCAATCAGGTGGCAGCGCCTGCAACTGGGGCAATAGTTGCGCCACGCTCTGCGCCAGCATCTCGGGCGCGACCGCAATATCGCTGCGTCCGTAACAGGTGCTCTTGTCCACCAGCGGCTGGGGATGCCGAATCAGATTCAGCAGCATGGCTCAGGGATTCCACCAGGACGGCAGCGAGGCAAGCGCACCGAGATAAAAGGCGGTCTCGCTCAACTGTTGAACCGCGCCCAGGCAATCCCCGGTATAGCCGCCTAGGCGACGCCGGAACCGCGAGGCCAGCCAGAGCGTCGCCACTGCCGCCAGCAGCGCGCCGGCGGCAATGCGCTGCCAGGACATCATGCCCAGCGCGATCACCCCGATCACCGGCAGCACCGCAAACAAGGTCGCCAGCAGGAATTCGCCCTGCCCCATCTGCTGCGCCAGCGGCTTGACCTTGCCCTCTTCGCGCACGTATTCCATGCGCCAGATGAGACAAGTGGCCAGCCAGCGCGACAGCGGATGCGCCATCCCCAGCACGGCCAGTACCTGCAACGGCAGCAGCGCCTGCAAGACCGCCAGCTTGGCCAGCAACAGCGCGACGAGACCGATCACGCCATAACTGCCCAGGCGCGAATCCCGCATGATCTCCAGCGCACGTTCTCGGCTGACTGCGCCACCAAGGCCATCGCAGACGTCGGCAAAACCATCCTCATGAAAGGCGCCGGTGAGCCAGATCCCGGCTGCAGTGGACAGCAGCACCGCCACCATCTGCGGCCAGAACTGCACGGCCAGCAGGTAGACCAGGGCGCAGGCCCAGGCCACGATCCAGCCGACCAGCGGGAAATAGCGCGTGGCATGCTGCAGCCAGTGCGGCTGGAAGCCCACCCAGCGCGGGATAGGAAGCCGTGTGAAGAATTGCAGCGCCGTGAAGAACAGGCGCAGCTGGTACAGCGGGCCGTCGTTGCGGGGCGGTGGCGGTGATGTGAAGTCTTTTTCAGACATGCTTTTCACTGACGCTGGCCGAGGAGAAGGTCGCCATGCGTTCCAGGAAATTGACCGCCGCACGCAGCAGCGGCAAGGCCAGTGCGGCACCGGTGCCCTCGCCCAGGCGCAGGTCCAGCTGCATCAGGGGCGTGGCACCCAGGTACTGCAGCATGCGGCGATGGCCGGCCTCATCCGAGCAATGCGAAAACACGCAGTACTCCAGCACGGCTGGCTGCAGGGCCGCTGCCACCAGCAGGGCCGAGGTGACGATGAAGCCATCGATCAGTATTACCTTGCGGCGCTGTGCCGCACCGAGCATGGCCCCCGTCATGAAGGCGATCTCGAAGCCGCCCAGGGCCGCCAGTCGCTCCAGCGGTGCGCTCGCTTGAGCATGCAGGCGCAGCGCACGCGTCACCGCATCGGCCTTGCGGGCGACGCCTTGGGCATCGAGGCCGGTGCCGGCCCCGACGCACTCTTGCACCGGCACGCCCGTAAAGGCGGCCATCAATGCGGCGGCGGCGGTGGTATTGCCGATCCCCATTTCACCAAAGCCCAGCACATCGGCCTGCAGCGATTCAGCGAACTGGAGCCCGGCCAGCAGCGCGGCCTGGCATTGCTGCGCCGTCATCGCCGGGCCCTGGCAGAAGTTGGCGGTACCGGGGGCGATCTTGCGGTCCAGCAGGCCGTCGCGCGGGCCGAAATCGTGATTGACGCCGGTATCGACGATATACAGCGCACATTCATTCTGGCGCGCGAAGATGTTGATCGCGGCACCTCCGGCCAGGAAGTTCTCCACCATCTGCCAGGTCACGCTTTGCGGGTAGGCCGAGACGCCTTCTGCGGTGACGCCATGGTCCCCGGCACAGACCACGATGGCACTCTGGCGCAGCACCGGATGGTCGCTGCCCTGGATCAGGCCGATCTGGCGCGCCAGGCGTTCCAGTGCACCCAGGCTGCCGAGAGGCTTGGTCTTGTCATTGATGCGCGCTTCCAGCCGAGCGGCCAGGCTGGGATCGAACGGGGAGGCAATGGCGGGAATCTGCATGAGGAAAGGCTCTGCGCCGCTGGCTGCGGCAGGATCAAGGGAGCGCCAGTATACGAGATCGCCGCTGGCTGCGGCAGGACAGATAACGGCCGAGGACAAAAAGAAAGGGAGCCCGGTGGCTCCCTTGATGTTGAGTGCAGCGTGTGTAGTACCTCAGGCCTTGGCTGCAGCGCGGTCGAGCACGCCGAAGATGGTCGAGGCCAGTTCATTGGCTTCGAACTTGGCAACGTAGGCATCCCCGCCCACGCTCTTGACGTGGTCCTCGTTGGCCGAGCCGGACAGCGAGGAGTGGATGATGACCGGGATGTTCTTCAGGAAATCCTCGCGCTTGATGTTGCGGGTGAGCGTAAAACCATCCATTTCCGGCATTTCGAGGTCGGTCAGCACGAAGGAGATCTTGTCGGAAATCGGCTTGCCCTCGGCGCGTGCTTCCTTGGCCAGTTTCTGGATCTTGTCCCAGGCGTCCTTGCCGGTGACATGCATCTCGAACGGAATCTCCATGGCGCGCAAGCCCTGCTCGATGAGCGAACGGGCCACCTTGGAATCGTCGGCGGCAATGGCCACCGCACCGGGGCGCATGCCATGGCCGGCGCTCTTTTCCAGGTTTTCCATCTTCATGTTGCGGTCGCTGGGCATGATCTCGTGCAGGATCTGCTCCACGTCCAGCACCTGGGCCAGGCGGCTGGTGTCCTTGTCCTGGTCGAGGCGCGCGATGCTGGTGACGAAGGCGCCACCACTGCTGGTTTCCGCCGACAGGACCTGGCTCCATTCCAGGCGCACGATCTCGTCCACCGACTCGACCGCAAAGGCCTGCGTGCTGCGCGCGTATTCGGTGACCAGCAGGATGTTGAGGCCGGTCTTGGGCACACAGCCCACCACGGCCGGCAAGTCGATCACCGAAATGATCTGGCCACGGATGTTGACCATGCCCAGCATCGGCGAATGCGTACCGGCTGCCTTGGTCACAGGCGGCATGGGCACGATTTCGCGGATCTTGAAGACGTTGATGCCAAACAGCTCGGAGCGCTCGCCATGTGGATCCGCCCCCAGACGGAACAACAGCAACTCGAACTTGTTGGATGCGGTGAGATTGGTTCTTTCGTCAATCTCTTTCTGAAAATTGTCCATGCCCCCTCCCCCGGATGCAAATGATGGTGACAGGCGAAAAGCCTGACTCAGCAATGTAGTGGGGAAACATGGCCGTGGCAATCAGGCAATCGCCTATAGCCGACATTTTTGATCTTTGCCCATGCCGCGAGTACCGAAATACCACGCTGGCCGCGCCAGGAGAGACGCACCGTCCCGTCTGGACCGAAGCGGCGGCACGGTGAGAAAAAAACAGGCGCGTAAACAATATGCAGCAGACGCGGGGAATGGCCGGCTTGCCTGCAGGAAAAAACAGGAAATGCGGCGCAGAAATGAAAAGAGGAAGCCCGAAGGCTTCCTCTTTCAATTTGGAGCGGGAAACGAGTCATGCACTAGAGCGCTAAGTCTCTGTTTCCCAATCACTTTCTTCACTGTGGTGATCAGTGAAGAACTCAATTATAGCCTTGTTTTTCGCCCTCGGCAACAAAGTTCATCCAACCACTTCCACCAGCGTCCAAGGATGATCCATCCACCCGTCGTTACGCCTGATGCGTCCAGCTGCTGAGCGGGTTCGCTATCGAACTCCAACTTGCGACGATCATGACTTGCGCTCGCTCCGCAGGCAGCGCGGGGTGGTGTCGCGTGGACTGCCTGGCACCTGGACGGCTGTAGGACACGACCGCCGGCATCGGAACACCGCAAGTACTCATCTTTACATCGCTGCGGCTAACTTCGCCGGAGCGCAACGCGGCGCCAGTGTAGTGGCAGCCAGCCTCAACGAAGGCGTGCAGCAATCCGGTTCATCTGCTCGATCTCCGCGCGCTGGCCATCGGAAATCGCTTGGCATAGGTTGACGAGTTCCGGATCTGAGAGCTGCGCCTCGCGGCACATGAGGATCGCTCCCGAATGGTGCGGGACCATAGACGCGATGAACTGTCGATCGCCGATTCCGGTTTGAGCACGGGTAGCGGCAAAAGAACCGAGTGTGAGAACGGCAAACAAGCCGTACAGCACGAGATTGAGCCGCCGGTTTGGAAACATGCCGGGCATTGTCGCTAGCATGAAGATACCCATTGGCGCCCACATAGTGACCGCCATGTAGAGCATGTTGAGATTGTTTCTGAAGTCCCTGGCGCCGTCGATCATGCTGAACATTACGAAGTACATGACGACGAGGCCCAACACCATGTTCACCCAGAACTTGGCGTATGGTCGGCCGTGCTTACCCATCTGACCGGATGTGTGATGTTGATGTTCATGGGAATGTTCAGCCATCTCCGTCTCCTATGTGCTGGGGCAACTTGGCAGGGTCACTGGTACTGCGGCAGATACTTTGTCGATATATCAGCATGTGGAGCGATGCATCACTAACCGCTGATTTCCAGTCCCCAACTGGACGTTGGGGGCGTCGAACGCTTCAACTCGCGGGTCTTGAACCGTCTGGATATCAGACTATACCAAATCGGTCTTGATGGGCTTTGCGCCACCTATGACGCTGGTACCGTGAGCGCCAATATCGAGCTTGCGTCCTCATCGCTCGATGGGCCGGCAACTGATCGATTCTTGCATATCAAGCAAGACAAGGCCACCTGCGGCGGACGCCAATGGCCTCCTCAGCCTTCGCTTATGGCATCGCCTCAAGCGTCCGTCGCAGGCCATAACGACACAACAGCCCTTGGGCAAGAAAGGAGCCGGTGATGTAGCGCACCCGAAAGGAGACGAAGACATGCACAAGGACATTTCAACATCAAAGGTGTTCTATCGTCCCATCGAGGCGGCCATCCGATGGGCTGGGTTGCTGCGGTATCTCCCGATGATCCTGGCCACGATCGCGTCACCGCGTGTCCTGCCTCGGTCGCTAAACTGCCCTCGATGGAATGAGTGCCGGCTGCACTCGGAACGTATCTATGACGGCATCCTCAACGGAGAGCTGCCCTACGGCAAGAACGGGATCACGCTCAATGATCCGAAGCTGCTCAATTCTCTGGATCTGACTGTTCGCCATGTCGATCTAAAACGCTGGATGCGCACCCACTATCCCGAGCACAGGCCAGGATTTCTGTTCAGCCGTGGCGAACGCATGGCGCATCCTTTCATCACCATGGAAACAGGACAGGCGATCCTCGTGGAGCGGCTGGCCCTTCAGGCCGCGCTTGAACAAGCCCGACGTGAGATGCGAGAACTGCAGGAGCAGCACGACACGCTACTCAAGCAATCCTCGGTGCTGTTGGCATCCAAGCAATGCGAGATCAGCGAACGGGCGGAAACGACCTATCTCAACATCATTGGAGGGATGTTGACGCTGATGCTGAGCCAGTCGCCTTCAGGCGTGCCCTATTCCAGCTTCAAAACGCAGGAGGCCCTTGTCTCTGCATTGGTCGCCCACTACGGCGGCACCATGGGCATCACTGAGCGCACCTTAAACGGAAAGTTCGCCAACGCTAAGAGGTACGTCCGTAGCGCAAGCGCATGAGGTTATCCAGCTTGTATGTGCAATCGCGGAGATTGCATTTGCAATGTCTTTCCGCAGCCAGGTCTATTGAATAGAGGTCACGCCAACAAACGCCACCGAGCGTTCAGGAGTGACCGCCATGTCGCAGACCCCTGTACTCCCGCCGAACGAGCGCCGCATCCTGCGGCTCGATGAAGTCGAAGCGAAGTCCGGCTTCAAACGCGCCCACATCTACAACCTGATGAAGAAGCGCCAGTTCCCTCAGGCGCTGCGCCTGGGCGTGCGCGCTGTCGGCTGGGATTCGATCGAAATCGACCAGTGGATCGCCGAGCGCCTCAACCACCGGACCTGACCCGCCCTCCCGCGGACTTCCCATTCCCAGCCGGAGAGCGCCATGCAGGTCGTGTCCATCATTTCAACGAAGGGCGGCGTCGGCAAGACCACGACGGCCGCCAACCTGGGCGGGCTCGCCGCGGACGCGGGCCTGCGCGTGCTGCTGCTCGATCTCGACGTGCAGCCCACCTTGTCCTCCTACTACGAACTGACCCAGCGCGCGCCGGGCGGCATCTATGAGCTGTTGGCCTTCAACGAGCGCGACCTTGGCCAGCTCGTGTCCCGCACGATCATCGCGGGCCTGGACCTGGTGCTGTCCAACGACCACCGGGGCGAGCTGAACACGTTGTTGCTGCATGCGCCGGATGGCCGCCTGCGGTTGCGGCATCTGCTGCCAGCACTTGCTCCCCTCTACGACCTGGTGCTGATCGACACCCAGGGCGCGCGTTCCGTGCTGCTGGAGATGGCGGTGCTCGCCTCCGATCTCGCGCTGTCGCCCGTCACGCCGGAAATCCTCGCGGCACGCGAGCTGCGGCGCGGCACCATGCAGTTGCTCGAAGACATTGCGCCGTACCGGCACCTGGGTATCGAACCGCCGCCGCTGCACTTGCTCATCAACCGCGTCCACCCGGTGTCCGCCAACGCACGGCTGATCCAGCAGGCCCTGCGCGACCTGTTCCAGGACAGCGCCGGCATCCGCGTGCTCGCCACCGACGTGCCGGCCATAGAAGCGTATCCACGCGCCGCAACGCGCGGCCTGCCAGTGCATCGGGTCGAGCACCGCCAGCCGCCCGGCAGAGTCGCCCCTGCCGCGCTCGACACGATGCGCGCGCTCGCCAGCGAGTTGTTCCCGCAATGGCAGGACCGACTGGCTCAAGTATCCGGCCGCCCGCAGCGACCTCTTGATCCTGGGAGGCCCCATGGCGAACGCACATGAGCTGGCCCGCGGCCACAAGCGGCTGCGCGCCCTGATCGAGTTCGCGGTCGGTGAGGGTTGGCACGTCAAGCGCACGCCGGGCGGGCACCTCAAGTTCACCAAGGCCGGCTGCGCGGCGATCTACACGAGTTCGACAGCGAGTGACCACCGGGCCGAATTGAACGCCCGTGCGCAGATCCGCCGCGCCGAGCGAGAGGCCCGCATGGCGCCGGCCGGCGGTCGTGGGGACTGCGAGGGGTGCGGCCATGGCTGACATGACCTCGCAGGACATGGCCGGCAAGCTGCTCGCGGCCGGCTTCGAGCGCAGCGGCCCAGCGGCTACGGCCTTGAGCGACCCGATCGCGGACACGCCCATGGTCGTGACGCTGGACCAGTTGCGGCCCTACGACCATGACCCGCGCATGAAGCGCAACCCGGCTTACGAGGAAATCAAGGCGTCCATCCGCGAGCGCGGCCTGGACGCGGCGCCGGCCATCACGCGCCGGCCCGGCGAGGACCACTACATCATCCGCAACGGCGGCAACACGCGACTGGCGATCCTGCGCGAACTCTGGTCGGAGACCAAGGAAGAACGCTTCTTCCGCATATCGTGCCTGTTCCGGCCATGGCCCCAGCGCGGTGAAATCGTCGCGCTAACCGGGCATCTTGCGGAGAACGAACTGCGCGGCGGCCTCACATTCATCGAGCGCGCGCTCGGCGTCGAGAAGGCACGAGAGTTCTACGAGCAGGAGAGCAGCGCCGCCCTGAGCCAGTCGGAACTGGCCCGTCGCCTGGCGGCCGATGGCTTCCCCGTCCAGCGGTCACACATCACCCGCATGGCCGACGCGGTGCGCTACCTGCTGCCCGCCATTCCCACTGTGCTCTATGGCGGCCTGGGGCGCCACCAGGTCGAGCGGCTGTCGGTCATGCGCACGGCCTGCAAACGCACCTGGGAGCACTATGCCAAGGACCGCACGCTGCCGCTGGAATTTGACAGCTTCTTTCAGGAGGTGCTGGCGCAGTTCGACACGCAGGGCGACGAGTTCGCGCCGCAGCGCGTGCAGGACGAGCTGATCGGCCAGATGTCCGAGCTGCTGGGCGTCGGCTACGACGTGTTGGCGCTGGACCTGACCGAATCGGAAAGCCGCCACCGGGCGCTGGTCAGCGACCCGACGCCACCTGCGGCGCCGCCGGCGTTGCCTTCGCCCACCGCCAGCACGCCGACTCCCCCGGGCGCAGCATCGTCCATCGCCACGCCTGCAGCGGCGGCCGGTCCTCCACCCGCCAGCCCAGCGGTGTCCGAGCCCACCTTGCGCCACGACGACACGGCGGCTGGCGGAGCGGNCAC
>JGI1221J13441_10000003_pt1 | contig 135008 bp, 119 predicted proteins | sample LakVidmifraction_4_FD_13441 | JGI IMG/M metagenome (IMG submission 13441) | reverse complement strand
GAAATTTTTGGTATTTTTAATTTGTTTCGTATAGAAAATGCTGGAACAAATAGTATGCCGGTCAATGTGATTTACAAATAATGACTAACAGAATAGTAATCCTCGATACCGAAACCACGGGCCTTTCGCCGCGCAACGGCAACCGCATCCTGGAAATCGGCTGTGTGGAGGTGCTCAACCGCCAGCTTTCGGGCAAGAACCTTCACTTCTACATCAATCCCGAGCGTGACTCCGAAGAAGGCGCGCTGGCCGTCCACGGCCTGACCACCGAATTCCTGGCCGACAAGCCGACCTTCAAGCAGATTGCCGCCGAGTTCCTGGACTATGTGCGGGGTGCCCAGATCATCATCCACAACGCGCCTTTCGACGTCGGCTTCCTGGATGCGGAACTGGCCTTGCTGGGTCTGCCGCCGTTCAAGGAGCACGTCTCCGACGTGGTGGACTCGCTGCAGATGGCCAAGGAGCTGCACCCGGGTCGCCGCAATTCGCTCGATGCCTTGTGCGACCGTTACGGCATCTCCAACGCCCATCGCGTGCTGCACGGCGCGCTGCTGGATGCGGAGCTGCTGGCCGAAGTCTATCTGTCGATGACGCGCGGCCAGAATTCGCTGACCATGGACCTGGGGGCCGAGGAAGAAGTCAGCGAAGGCGAGGGCAAGCTGGAACTGGCCCCGCTGGCCGAAGTGATCGTGGTGGCCGCCAGCGAGGAAGAACTGGGTTTGCATGAAGACGTGCTCAACCAGCTCGACAAGGAAGCGCGCGGCAGCTGCGTGTGGCGCTTTGAACCGCCGCCGCCGGAAGCGGCTGCAGAGGCGGCGTGAAGCGGCGCAGTGGTGAGGCCGTTGTCGTTGCCCGGCAGCGCTGTCGATAAAAAATGAAGAATTATTTACGAAGCACTTGCGCAGGCCGAAAAACGTTGGCATAATCTCGCTTCTCGATTGGCGCTGCAGCAAAAAGCCAGTCAGGTACGGAAGGTTAGCTCAGTGGTAGAGCACTGCATTCACACTGCAGGGGTCGCAAGTTCAAACCTTGCACTTTCCACCAAATTCAGAAAAGCCCGCCTTGTGCGGGCTTTTCGCATTTCTGCCTTTTCTTCCGTTTTCTTTCCTCGTTTTCTCTCTCTGCATGACGGGCGTGATCCGTTAAGCTAGCGGCCATTCGTCAAGAACAGGATCCGAACAGCCATGCACGACATCATCTGCCCCCATTGCGGCAAAGCCTTCAAGATCGATGAAGCCGGTTACGCCGACATCCTCTCGCAAGTGCGCGACAGCGCCTTCGAGCAGCAATTGCATGAGCGTCTGGAACTGGCCGAGCAGGACAAGCGCAACGCCATCGAACTGGCACGCGCCAAGTCGGAAGCCGAGTTGCAGAAGGCGGCCGCGGCGCGCGATGCCGAGATCCAGGAATTGAAAGCGCGTCTGGAAGCCGGCGAGATGGCGCAGAAGATGGCCGTCGCCGAAGCCATGGCCAACGTGGAGCGCGAGCGTGACAAGCTGGCCAACGATCTGGAGCAGGCCCGCAGGGAAAAGCTCGCCGAGCAGCAACTGGCCGAGGCGCGCCTGGCCCAGCAGCTGCAGCAGACCGCCAGCGAGAAGGATGCCGAGATCCAGGCTCTCAAAGCGAAAATGGATTCCATCGCCCTGACCCAGAAGCTGGCTGTCAACGAAGCCGTCGGCGCGGTGGAGAAACAGCGCGACGAACTCAAGAGCAAGCTGATGCACGCCGAGCTGGAAAAGCAACTGGCCGAGAAATCACTGAAGGACAAATACGAGACCCAGCTGAAGGACCGCGAAGACATGATCGAGCGCCTGCGCGACATGAAGGCGCGGCTCTCCACCAAGATGGTCGGCGAGACCCTGGAGCAGCACTGCGAAACGGAATTCAACCGCATCCGCGCCACCGCCTTCCCGCGTGCGTATTTCGAGAAGGACAACGATGCACGCAGCGGCAGCAAGGGCGACTACATCTTCCGCGATACGGATGAGGGGGGTACTGAGATCGTCTCCATCATGTTCGAGATGAAGAACGAGAGCGATCGCACTGCGACCAAGAACCGCAATGAAGATTTCCTCAAGGAACTGGACAAGGACCGCCAGGAGAAGGGCTGCGAATACGCCGTGCTGGTCTCGCTGCTGGAGCCGGAGAGCGAGCTGTACAACACGGGGATTGTGGATGTATTTCACCGCTACCCGAAGATGTACGTGGTGCGTCCCCAGTTCTTCATTCCCATCATCACGCTGCTGAGGAACGCCGCGCTCAATTCGCTGAAATACAAGAATGAACTAGCGGTGGTGAAGGCGCAGAACATCGACATCACCAATTTCGAATCCGAGCTGGATACCTTCAAGGCGGCGTTTGCCAAGAACTACGACCTGGCTTCGCGCCGCTTCCAGACCGCCATCGACGAGATCGACAAGTCCATCGACCACCTGCAGAAGACCAAGGAAGCCCTGCTCGGCACCGACCGCAACCTGCGGCTGGCCAATGACAAGGCGCAGGATGTGACCATCAAGCGCCTGACGCGCGGCAATCCGACCATGGCGGCGAAGTTTGCGGAGGTCAAGAAGGAGCCGTCGGACGACGAGCAGTGAGTGGCCCGGTCGCCGTCACTGGCTGATTCCTTTATAGGGAAGCGATCAGGCTGGCGCCGCAGGCTGTGGTGTCACCGTGATAGGCGACCTGCTTGCCGTGGTGCTTGCGGGTGCTGCCGCCGCCGTTGGGCTGGATGGCGAACTGGCCTTTGCATTGCGGGCATTGCGTCATGTCGCCTTCGAGCGCGACGCCTTTGCCCATGGCCTTGAGCGTGTCGCTGGCGGAGATCACTTCACCGCCGTGGGAGGTTTTGTCGCCGAGGCGGATGACGGCGCGGCCTTGTTCGTCTTTCATGTGAGGCTTTCAGTGCAGGCGGGGAGGGATGTCTTGTGCCCAGAGACGGGCATTCGCGACGGGGTCTTTTTTGCCGTTCCAGTTTTTCATTTCTCTTTTGTCGCCATTGGGATACTCGTTGCGTTCAAGAGCAAGCGCCGTTTCCGCCCAACCCACTGGCGTGTCTCCCGAGGGTTGATCGAATGGGTCGTCGGGGTCGATGATGCTTATTTGGGCGACCGCTTCAGGCCAGATAGGTTCGCGGCAGGTCCAGAGCGCCATCAGGCGCAAACCGGTCATCAACAGGATGAACGGCATCATGGAGATGCGATAGTCTGCGCTGGCGCGCATGCCGAATCCGTACATGCAGAACAGAAAGCTCTCCAGCCTGTTTTCTTTCTCCTTGAAGAACAACAGAGGCTTGGGCAATTCTGCCGGGCCGTGATTCATGTACCAGCACCAATAGTTCCATTGAGACAGGAGGTCTTCCAGACTTTCGACCTCGGCCCATTTCTTACCTATTGCGAATGCGCGCGTGACGTTGCCGTGATCATCAACCTCGTAGTACCGAATATGGTAGACATGGCGGCAATGGGCCACACCACGGTGGATGCAGAAGATCGCATGTTCATTCCAGGGAATTTCCCATGTGACATCACCTTGGCTCGGCTTGCAGAAAAATCTGCGACGGCGGATGGCATGGATTTTTCTCTCTTTGCGATTGAAGCGGATGGGGCGGCGGGTTAATGAGAAGAATTCGTCGCGCCCATACTTGAACACCATGTGTACAAAATAGATGACGGATGCGATCACAATGAGGTAGAAGGTAACTGCACCGATCCCAATGACCGCTGGAGGACTCATTAGAACCCGGCACAGGAATAGGATTAGCGCACCCGAAAACAACCCTGCCAACAGTACTCCTCCAGCATGCCGTTGCCGATCTCTAAATGGCTGATCTGTCACATCCATAAAGGTCGAATTGATTCTGAATAGGGTGCTTCCATCCTTGCATTCGGAACTGACAGGCTTGTCGATTGGTAAGCGATGTCTGAGATCCCAATCAGGGATAGGTTTGCCCGCTCTGTAGGGGAACGCGCGTTCGTCCATTATTGCACTCCCACTGCGTCACGATATCCCTTCAATTCGGCTTCGAAGGACGTGTACTTTATTCCTGCAGAAAATTCGCAGTGCGCTATCCATGTCTTTAGCGCACTGTTGTTTACATATGCGATCGCGATCCCGATACCGAAAGAGAGCAAGAAAATTGGCCAGAATAGTGAGCCCAGGGAGAAAAAAAGTGCAAACGCGATTCGCGCGCCGAGAATGCCATTCAGAAAATACAGTGAAGCTAACCCAAATTTTTCATCCTTAAGGGCCTCCCAACCTTTATCGAAAATGTCCCAGGCGGCAACGCCGAGACCGGCGAGGAGTCCGGCGGTGCGAGCGAGGAAAATAATCTTCCCAACTGTTCTATCGATCCCAGCCCATTGTCTTCGAATAAAAGCGCTCAATGGGTGATCTGATGAATCTTTAACACTGATCGCTGCAGCCTCCACAATAGTCGCGCTCAAGCTTGTGATCGCTGCTGTCGCCTTGACGCGTGTTTCCCACAGATTGAACTGATCGTTATTGTCCAGATCTGTCATGGCGAATTGCAACGCCGCCATTTGTACGATCATGGTCACGACGCCAAGCTTGAAGTCTCGCGGCGATCCCGATCCAAGCCAATTCTTCGCCGTGGTAACCCCAGGAATACCAATACCCTTGATGCTTCCTGGCGCGATGCGGCCATCCTTTTCAAGAGCGCCGATGTCCAGCGCATAGTAGAAGTGGTTCTGAACTCTGGCCCGCTTGACAGCCTCTCGCGCTTGGGTGCGCGCATCGGCTCTGGTTTTCTTACGGTCTGTCTCCAGTTTTATGCCTTGTTCTTTCGCTTGTGCGATAGCCCATTGCGCTACATCGACACGGCTCATGTTGCTGACCTTGATGCCAACGCCACCCAATAGCTGAAGGTGAGTCAGTGCAATTGCTCGTGCGAGGGCAGTACTGCTCCCGCTAATGGCTTTGACAATTACATTGCCTGTGGTCAGCGCCAAGCGATCAATCAATTGCTCCGCCTGCTTCGGATCGTCCAAGCGCAAGACTGCACCTTTGTAGACATTGAGAATGTTCTCGAACTGGAAGTCGCTACCCTTGAGCTGCGTTTCGGTAGCTGCGATGATGTCTGCATGGTTGAGCAGCAAGGCGCGGGCATAAAGATTGCGTTTGTCTTGAAGATTGCCACTGGAGATCCAACTGGAGAGTTGATCAATACATGGCTTCGAACAAACAGCCTTGCCGATGCATTGCGACATTGATTCGCTGTAAGCATAACCACTGCGGATGTCAGCATCGTCATGAACACCCTCCATCCAGTTGGCCAATTGTTCGCTCTTGAGCCAGCCAAGATGTGCCATCAGCAGTTGCAAAAGTTGCGGTTCAAATTGCTTGAGCGCAGCATCGTAGATCGCCGGAAAGGCTTTCATCGCCGCTTCGTCCAGCGCCGGTTTTCCATTGTCATGGGTCAATTCATGCCAGGCATCATCAGCCGCTGCCTGTTGGCGTCCGGCCAGGTCCTCGCCATATTTTTTGCGCTGTTCCTGGAGCTTCTTCTCATGACGGTCTATCCCGCCCAGCTTGAACATGGCACCCAAGGTCTTCAAGCCGTTGTAGATATCGCCATCCGGATGATGCGCCGAGGCTTCAGCAACCTCATCGCTGAAGACCACTTCCTGGCGGGCCTCCTGGCGAACGTGGTACTCGGCCAGCGCGAGCAGGTCAGCAATCATCTTGCGTTGGTGCAGCTTCTCATCGAACCCGGCCTGTAGATCCGGTACCGTCAATTCACTCAAATCGTTGGTCATTCCCACCGGATCATTGAGCGCGGCAATGTAGCCCTTGTGATGCGGCCCATGCTCCGCCATGATCGCCCTGAAGCGTACAGCCGTGGCGAGCTTGCGTGTCTCGGATTCAGTGGGCGTGTTGCTGAAGGCGTAGGCTTTTTTCATGGCGGCTTCGTCCGCCACAAAATGCGCCACCTTGTCCGCGCACGCATTGAACTCTCCGGTATGGGCCGCACTGCCTGCCAGCATCGCCGGGATATCGATGCACTGCATGTGCTTCTTGCGCCAGCCCGCGTCGCTGACCTTCTTGAGCAAGGCCTTGGTCCACTGCACGTTGGACCAGCCGATCCAGAAGTTGCCGGCCGGGTCGGCCGCCGTGTGGATGATGTCGACGCAATACGCCCGCACCAGCTCGCCTGGATCAATACACGCAAAACGGATCTTCGCCGGATGCGGCGCGTTGTACTCCAGCGGATAGTTCCAGAGGTGCCCGGTCGGCATGACCACATAAGCCTTGAGCCGTCCGCGCTTCTCGTCATAGGTATAGAGATAGCCAGGGCGCAGCGCCCGCAAGCTGTATTTCGCCGCACCGGCGGACTGCGGTGCGCCCTCGATCCTGAAATTGCCGGACAGCCCCGGTACGCCTGCCGCGCCATAAGGACTGGCCACGGCATAGCGGACCGGATAGATCAGCAAGCCTTTCTTGTCACAAAAATTGCATCCGTTCATCGTGCTGCTCCTGTAGTAGGGGACATCAGATGGCGCACAGCATCCATCTGCCGATAATCATCCGGACCGAGCCGCTGGAGCAGGGCATTCCAGCTGAGCTCGCCACTGGCCAGCGCAGCCCAGGCACCATGCAGTGGGGGATGGTCCAGAAAAGCGCTGCCTTAGCGCAGGCAATGCAAGGCGTACTCCGTCAGTTCACCGGGGTCGGTGAGCTTGAGTACCTGACGTGCGTGCATCAAGGCCGAGTCGCCGCGCCGCAGATACTGGAGGATTTCCGGCGGCGTGCACGCAGCCAGGTTCTCCGGCAGCTGCCGCAGGACCTTGTCGAGCACGTCGCAGTGCGCCAGGCTGTGCCACTGGCTGGCGTCTGGCCAGGCTGGCCGGCTGCCGCCCAGCACGTCGATCTCCTCTCCCGGACCGGTGACGCTCCACCAGTGGCCACTCCAGGGAAAGCGCCACTGCGTGACCGGCCCCAGCAGGGCGCGCGTTTGTTCGTCAGAGAACAACTGCAGCGTCAGTGCCAGCACGCGTGGGTCGTAATAGCGCCAGTAGACCTGGCGATCCTCCACGCCGGGACCGATCAGGAAGCGTGTGAGGCCGCGCACGAGGCGTTCGGGATCCGCAACGCTCTCCAGCCAGGCACACAGGATGGGAGGCTCTTCTGCATGGGGCGCACTGCGCAGCGCCGTGGTCATCCACTGCTGCTGGTCGGCACTGAGCGTGGCCATGTCGATGAGCCTGGGCATCAGGTCGTCCGCATCCTTGATCCGCCCGACTTCGCACACGCGCATGGGCAGTTCGTGCAGGGGTGAGCGCGGATCCAGATTGGCCGGTTCCACCAGCACCTGGCCATGGGTGATGACCTCATCGGGAAACGAAATGGCATGCATGCGTTCTCCTCGCACAATCAGGACAGCGCAACACTGGCGCTGCCGGACTGCGCCGCACCGCTGGCGCGCGAAGGACAGAGCTGTGCGCCGGGGAATTCGGCGGGCTTGGCCTGCGGCCCCAAGGTCTGGTGATCAGAGGCATGGACGTGATGCGCACCTTGCGTAAAGCCGGTGATGCCCTCCGCAATGACCAGTTCACTGCCACCGCCATTGAGACGGATGCCTTTCTTGGCTTTGAGATTGATCCAGTCCCGCGTGCTGATGATGTCCACCACCTTCTGCGCAAGGATCTCCATGCCGTCGTTCTGCGCCTGGATCTCCACGCGGCCACTGGCGGCGATCAACTTCGCGCCCAGGCGATAGGCCAGCAGGGAAAGCTTTTCTGCCGCACTGGCAAAGAAGGATTTGCCGGCCGCCACCGAGACATGGCTGCCGGCGGTGACGGCTGCATGTTCCGCGCTGGCCAGATGGGTGGAGGCCCCGGAGCTGGCTTCGATGCCACTGGGACTGGAGAGGACCAGATGCGGTTCGGCCAGTTCAGGGAATCGGCCGTCCTGAGCACCCCCTTGCCCTTTGATGGCGTCATTCTGGCTCTGGATGGCTTGCGCGGCCTGCTGCTGATCTGCACTCTTGTCTTGGGCCTGATGCTCCTGGGCCAGTTTGCTGAGACTAGCGACCGTGCCCTGTGCCTGCGCCAGACGGCCGACGGTTTCGGCCAGATCGGTGATATGGCCGCGCGCCTTGGGCCGTGGCTCGCTGGTGAGCAGCAGGCCCTGCGCGGCGCGGACCACGCCATGCGCGTCGGTCCGCAATTCGAAGCCTTCGCCCCTCGCATCCTGGCGGCCAACACTGTGTTCTATACGGGTAACGTGGCCCAGCGCCAGCTGGCTGTCGAAGGCATCGCTGCGCACCTGGGTCTGGATGGCCTCATGGGTGTCGTCGAAGAGCACATGGCCGGATCGTCCGCCGGGAGCGTTGCCCGCTCCGGGCGCGAGCTCGCGGCTGCGCATGCCGGACAAGGCCGACTGGGAAGGCAGGGACCAGGGCGGCATGTTGAGCTGATTTACCACCGAGCCGGTAATGATGGGCCGGTCTGGATGGCCACCCACCCACTGCACGATCACCAGTTGACCGATCCTTGGAACCGCCACCAATCCCTGCTCGGCCCCCGTCCAGCTGCTGGCAACCCGCAGCCATGCGGAGCTGCGTTCGTCGTTGCGGCCTAGCTGGTCCCAGTGGAACTGCACCTTGACCCTGCCATATTCATCCACATGCAGGTTTTCACCCGAGGGGCCGACGACGGTAGCGGTCTGTATGCCATGCAGGGCCGTCGACCGGCTGTAGTAGCTGCGGCCAGGACGCCACGGGATGCGCTTGGGCACGCAGCGCACGCGGTTGGTGTAGGTCGGTGGTGTTTCCGAGTCCTGCAGATAATTGTTGGTCGCACTGTGCTCGACGCTGACGATCAGCAATTCTGGATCGCGGTCGTGATCATGCGAGGTGGCCGGCGCCGAAAAGTGTCCCGTCAGACGGAAGGTCCGGCCCGGCTGGAGAAAGCGGCAATTTCCGATACCTTCGAAGAGTTGCGCTGCCGCCTCGAATTCCTCCATGCGCACACGGCTTTGACGGTCGCCGGCCTCAAGGTTGGAAAATCCGTAGGCTCCTGTGTATTCGTAGTGCTCCACCGGCAGCACCGCGCCCTGTTTGTTCAGAGTCGGTACGTCCACCTGCTGCGGTCGCGCCGTCTTGAAGTCATAGCTCGACAGACGGGTGCTGGACGGCTGGAACTGGCGTACCATCGACCACTGAGCCATGCCGTCTTCCTCAATGGCACCGCCGTGATGCTGGAACGGGACTTGGCCGCCGCCATCGATGGGATTGGCATAGGTCGAATCGTCCGACAGCCTGAGTTGATGCCCGTCTGACTGGTGTTCATAGTGGTAGTGCCAGCCTGCATCTTCCCAGCGCCGATGCAGCAGGTTGCTGTCGCTCTCGTCGAACTGGAAGATGTCGGTGCACACCGGATCGTCATGCCGCAGCTGGCAATTCCAGCGGGCATGTGACGGATAGGCGCTGAAGATCTCGGCGCTCAGACCTTCAAGGTTCCGCTGATGAAAGATGCGATTGTTGATGCGCGCAGCCAGGAATGCCATCCACGGCACCAGGCGCGCTTCGTAGAAGGCGAGGCCGCCGTCGGTGCGCAAGAACGAAAAGCGCTCGACATAACCCGTGAAGTGGCGCTGCGTTCCATCCGCGCGCACCAGTGCTACCCGCAACAACTTGCCCATCAGCGCCTCCAGCGGGATGCACGCATCGTCGCTGAGCAGTTCCAGCGTATAAGCGTAATCGCGGCTCAAGGCCTCGCTGGCATTGAGGTGATTGATCAGCAGTTCGACGTCGGGGGCATCGTCATTGACGAAGTGAAGTTGCAGGATGCGGTGATGCTGGCGCTGCCGGGTCAGGCTGTCCCAGCCGGTGGTGCGGGAATGCATGCGTCTCCTTCTGCGGGGAAAATGAATATCCCGAAGAAGGCAGGGAAGACTTCAGCAAGCCGAATCGGGAAGCGCAGATGTTGCACGATGGCTTGCTTGAAGTCTGTTGAATTGCTTCGATAAATGCCGCGTATTTTTTGGGGATAAGGAGCAGGCCGGACGCCGGTGGTCCGTCGATTTCAGGACTGCGAGAACGCGATAAATTCGTCTGCGAGACTACGATAGAGGCGACGATATTGTGCCAGCCTGCGCTGCAGTTGTGCCTGCCTTGCAGTATCAGGGCGATACCATTCCAGTACCTCGGGTGGGACGCACACGCTGGCCGCATCCTCCCCCGTCCGCGCCAACCTCCCCAACCTCGCCGCCCCCAACGCCGCGCCCACTTCCGCCCCTGCATGCCGTCGCAGAGGAATTCCCAGGGCGGTAGCACACAGCTCCCCCCAGAACGCACTGCGTGATCCACCGCCCACAAAGGCCGCACTCTCCAGCGTAGTGCCCGCAGCCTGCAAGGCCGCATAGCCATCGGCCATCGCAAAGGCCACGCCCTCCATCACCGCATAGGCCAGATGCGCAGTCTCATGCGTGGGCGTCATGCCGAACAGCACGCCCTTGGCCGTCGCATCATTGTGCGGCGTGCGCTCGCCATTCAGATACGGCAGGAACAGCGGTGCCTGTGCCTGCTGCGTCGCCGTCAATCGCTCCGCCCCCGCCACCAGCTCCGCCACCGGCCGCGCCGTCACACCCGAGAGCCAATGCAGGCTGGCGGCCGCCGACAGGATCACGCTCATCTGATGCCATTGCCCCGGCAGGCAGTGGCAGAACGCATGCACACCTTGCTGTGGATTGGGCGCATGCCGTGCCGTTGCAGCGAACAAGACGCCAGAACTGCCCAGCGACAAGAAAGCATCGCCCGCCTGGATCACGCCGATGCCCACGGCGCTGGCCGCATTGTCCCCGGCACCGCCGGCCACCACCACCGGGCCGTTGATGCCCCATTCGCGCCGCAACTCCTCACGCAACTGGCCGGCCACGTCACTGCCTTCGAACAGGCGCGGCATGTGGCTGCGATCCAGCCCGGTGGCCGCCAGCATGCGGTCGGACCAGTCGCGCTGCGCCACGTCCAGCCAGAGCGTGCCGGCCGCGTCCGACATCTCGGAGACGAATTCTCCCGTCAGTTTCCAGCCCAGGTAATCCTTGGGCAGCAAGACCTTGTCGATGGCACGGTACACCGCCGGTTCGTATTTCGACAGCCACAGCAGCTTGGGTGCGGTGAAGCCCGGCATGGCGCGATTGCCGGTGATGGCGGGCGCATCCGGCACCAGTGCTTCCAGCTCCACGCATTCCGCATGGGCGCGCATGTCGTTCCACAGGATGGCCGGGCGCAATACATTGCCGTTGCGATCCAGCAGGGTGGCGCCATGCATCTGGCCGGAGATGCCGATGCCGCGCAGGGCCTGGAAGGCTTGCGGGGCATCGGCGCGCAACGCGGCGATGGCGTCGAGCGTGGCGTTCCACCAGGCCTGCGGCGCCTGCTCGGACCACAGCGGATGCGGGTTGTCCACCCGCAGGCGGGCGCTGCTGGTGGCGATGACGTGGGAGTCGTCGTCGGTGAGGACGAGCTTGACTTCGGAAGTGCCGAGGTCGATGCCGAGATAGCTCAAATCATTTTCCTTTGCGTGCAAGTGGAGAGGCGCTACGCGACCGCCCGGACTTCATCGTTGAGCCGGTGCAGCGCACGGAAGCGCGAGGGCGGCATGCCCTTGTGGGCCAGGAACTGGCGATTGAAATTGGAAAGATTGTTGAACCCGACCCGGTAGCACACCTCGGTCACGCTCAGTTCGGTACACATCAGCAATTCACAGGCTTCGTTCAGGCGCAATCCGTTCTGGTACTGGATGAAGGTGCAGCCCGTATGCCGCTTGAAGAAGCGCGTAAAGCTGCTTACGCTCATGCCCGCCAGTTCGGCCACATCGCTCTCGCGCAGGTTGCCGCCGAGGTTCTGGCGGATGCAGGAAAGGACCTGGTTGATGGTGGACGACATGTGCCGCTGGGCATCCAGGTCGTAGCCCGGGCCGGCCAAGGGCTTGCGTTCACGGCAGGAGGCCAGCTGTTCCAGCACGCTCATCATCAGCACCACACGGCGCGCGCCACTGGCCTGTGCCAGGTCCTGCATCAGCGGAACGATCGACCTGCCCAGCGCATCGGGAAACTGCAATCCGCGCGCTGCGCCCTCCAGCAGGTCCTGCAAGGGCGAGAGCTCCGGGATGGCCCCCAGCATGCGGTCGGCAAAGGGCCGCGAGAATTGCAGCACCAGGTCGCGCGCGCCCACGTGTTCGCCCGCACCCAGGTTGCTGACCCAGTTGTGCGGCAGGTTGGGGCCGGTCAGCACCAGGTTGCCGGGACCGAAGTCGCCGATGAAGTCGCCCACGAAAAATTTGCCGCTGGATGCGGTGATGACGTGGACTTCGTATTCAGGATGAAAATGCCATTTGGCCACCATGTGCGGGTAGTCATGCACCCACGCCCTGAACGATTCGTCCTGGCGGGTATGGACCAGCTCCAGATCCGGACTCATGCTTTGTCTCCTTGCCATGCGGGCCGTCGTCTTGTCCGCCGGCCGCGAAGGCGGCGGGCGGCAGCGACAGGTTCTCTCCGCTGTGTACATCGAACACGTGCAACGCGTGCTGATCGAAGGCCAGGTGCAGGCGCTGTCCCGCCTGCGGCAGGTGCTGCGCGCTCACCAGGGCGGTCAGCGTCTGTGCGCCCCAGCGGGTGGTGAGGAGGGCATCGGCCCCCAGGATCTCCACCAGTTCCACATCGACCGCGCAGGTCAGGCTGTGGGCGGAGTCCTGCTCTCCGGCCATGCGGACATAGTCAGGACGCACCGCCAACTTTACCGCCATTCCCGGCATCAGTCGTGAAAACCTTTCATCTTGCAGGACCCAGCGCTGGTCTTCGCAGCGCACGGAGAGCGTCGCGCCGTCGCGTTCGACCACGCCATCGAGGAAGTTCATGGCAGGCGTGCCGATGAATCCGGCCGCAAAGAGCGTGCGCGGGTAACGGTAGAGCTCGGCCGGCGAACCCGCCTGCACGATCTGTCCGCCCTGCATGAGGATGACGCGGTCAGCCAGGGTCATGGCTTCGAGCTGGTCGTGGGTGACGTAGACGGTGGTGGTGCGCAGGCGCTGGTGCAGGCGCTTGATGTCGCCGCGCAATTGCGCGCGCAGCTTGGCATCGAGGTTGGAGAGCGGCTCATCGAACAGGAACACCGATGGCGTCTTGATGATGGCGCGCGCAATCGCCGCGCGCTGCTGCTGGCCGCCGGACATGGCGCGCGGTTTGCGGTCGAGCAGGGCATCGAGATTCAACATGGCCGCCACTTCCCGCACGCGGCGGTCTATCTCGTCGGACGGACGTTTCAGGCGGCGCAGGCCGAAGGCGATATTGTCATACACGTTCATGTGCGGATAGAGCGCGTAGTTCTGGAACACCATGGCCACGTTGCGATCCCGTGCAGGCAGCGCGTTGACCACCTTGCCGCCGATGGAGAGGGTGCCGCCGCTGATCTCTTCGAGGCCCGCGATCATGCGCAGCATGGTCGATTTGCCGCAGCCGGAGGGACCGAGCAGGACCACGAATTCGCCATCACCGATGGTGAGGTCCAGCGGATGCAATACCGGCGGGCCACCGGCGTAGTGCTTGGACAAGCCCTGGCAGCGGATGTCGGCCATGGTCAGCCTTCCATTTCGATCTGGATCTTCACATCCTGCGGACGGCCGCGCGCGGCTTCCTCGAAGGCCTCAATCCCCTGCGAGAAGGGGAAGCTGCGTGAAATGAAAGGCTTCACATCGATCATTCCCGAGCTCAGCAGCGCCAGTGCGCGCGGGAAAATGTTGGCATAACGGAAGACTGATTCCAGCCGCACTTCCTTGGTCTGCATGGTCACCACGTCCAGCGCCACCGGCTCCGGCGGCATGCCCACCAGCACCGCGCAGCCACCGGGACACACCAGATCCAGCAAGGTCTGGTAGACGCCGGCATGGCCCGACGCCTCAAACACCACATCGGCACCCCAGCCCCCGGTGACCTGCTGCACCACATCGGTCAGGGCCTGCTGTGTCACGTCCACCGTGATGACGGCGGGATTGTTGGCGAAGTGCGCCAGCTTCTCGGCCACCACATCGGCCAGGATCACGCGCGCCGCGCCCCCCGCCAGCGCTGCCAGTGCAGTCATGGCACCGATGGTACCGGCACCGATCACCACGGCCGTATCCCCCGGCTTCATGCGTGCCTTGGTGGCGGCCTGCAGGCCGATGGACAAGGGTTCGACGATGGCCCCTTCGGCAAAGCTGACATTGTCCGGCAGGCGATAGGTGAAGGCCGCCGGATGCACCACGCTGCCGGTCAGGCAACCGTGAATGGGCGGCGTGGCCCAGAAGCGCACCGAGGGGTCGAGGTTGTACAGGCCGCGCAGCGTGGCCGGCGAATCCAGGCGCGGAATGCCCGGCTCCATGCAGACGCGGTCGCCGACTTTGAGTTGCGTGACCGCGCTGCCGACTTCGATGATGGTGCCCGAGGCCTCATGCCCCAGCACCATGGGCGCTTCCACCTTGAAGGGGCCGATGCGGCCGTGGGTGTAGTAGTGCAGGTCGCTGCCGCAGATGCCCACGGTGTGGATGCGGATGCGCACATCCTGGGCACCGAGATCCTGCGGCAGGTCGATGTCGCGCAGGGCCAGTTCACGCGTGGCTTCGAGTACGAGGGCTTGCATGGGGTCTCCTTATTTTCCGGTGAGGATGGAATTCAACAGCCGGCTCAAGACGCCGACAAAGATCAGGGGCGGCAGCGCCAGCAAGACGGTGGAAGCGTTGATCACGCCCCATGGCACTTCCTGCCCCATGGAGGTAAAGGCCGAGGCCACCACCGGCAGCGTGGCGCTGTTGGATGAAGTCAGCGCCAGGGCGATCATCAGTTCGTTCCACACCAGCACGAAGCTGAAGATGATCCCGCCCAGCAAGGTGCCGGCGCAGTTGGGCAGGGCGATCTTCCAGAACACCGCATAGGGGCCATAGCCGTCGAGGGTGGCGGCTTCCTCGATCTCGCGCGGCATGCGCTGGAACACGGGGATCGACAGCCAGGTAATGGTGGAGAGCGTGGTCAGCAGGTAAGTCACGATCATCGAGAAGCGCGTGTCATACAGCCCCAGGTCGACCCAGATCGCGATGAGCGGAATGGCCACCGCCACCGGCGGCAGGAAACGCAGCGAGAGCAGGAAGAACTGGATGTCGCGCTTGCCCGGCACGTGATAGCGCGCAATCACGTAGGCCGCCGGCACGCCCATGAGCGTACCCAGCAGCACGGCGCTGCCGACGATGACGGCGCTGTTGGTCAGGCCCACCAGCACTTCCGGACTGCCGATGACCTGGCGATAGTTGTCCAGCGTCGGGGTGAAGAGAAAACGCGGCGTCGGCGTGACAATGTCCAGCAAGGTCTTAAGCGAATTGAGCAGCGCCCACAGCAGCGGAAACACTGCCACCAGCACCAGCAGGATGCCCACGCCCCAGACGGCGCAGCGTGCGATCAGTCTTCCCATTTGCTCACCCGTTTCCAGATCAGGGTAAAGATCAGCGTGGTGGCCACCATCATCAGCACCGCCATGGTGGAGGCATACGAAACCTTGCCGGACAGCCCGATGCCTTGGGCATAGGCATACATGTCCAGCGTTTCGGTAGCCACGCCGGGTCCGCCCTTGGTCATCACGTAGATCAGGTCGAAGGAGCGCAGCGACTCCACCATCTTGATGAAGACCAGGCTGATGAGCGGAGCCTTCAACATCGGCAGGGCGATGTAGGCATACACCTGCCAAGTGCGGGCGTGGTCCAGCCGTGCCGCCTCCAGTGGCTCGGGCGGAAGGGTTTCCAGCAGCTTCAGGACGATCACGGCGAAGAACAATCCCCACTGCCAGATATCGACGGCGGCCACCGCATAGAGCGCCAGCAGCGGGTCCGAGAGGAAGGCCGTGTCATGGATGCCCACCAGTCCCAGCAGCCAGCCCAGGATGCCGGTCAGCGGCGAATACATGAACTTCCAGATGAAGGCGGCCGACACGCGCGGCAGCAGCACCGGCGTGATCAGCAAGACGCACATGGCCTGCCGCCATTTGCCATGGACGTTTTCAAACAGATAGATGGCGATGAGGATGCCGGCCACCACCGCGCCCAGCACGGTGACCACTTCCCAGATCGCCGAGACTTCGATGGCATTGAGGAAGCGCCGGTCCGACAGCAGCCGCTCGACATTGCGCAGCCAGACATAGTCGCTGTCGGGATAGCGCAGCACGCGGTTCTTCAGTGCCAGGTTGATCGCCGCCACCGTCGGTACCAGCCCCAGCACCAGCATCACCAGGAGCGACGGGCCGAGGAACAGGTAGGGCAGCGAGGTCTTTCCACGATTGAACATGCAGGACTCCGGAGTCCGCCCCGTTCCGGCAAGGGAACAGGGCGGCTACATCGTTTGACGCGGTTGAATGAAGGAAATTATTTACGCGCGTGTTCCATCGCGTCCTGCGCATACTGGGCGGCTTCGTTCAGGGCGCGCGGAATGTCCTTCTGGGTGCCGGTGAAGACTTCTTCCAGCGCCACGCCCAGGTTGTCGCCGATGTCCGGCCACTGCGGGCTGGGCCAGATGGTCAGCTTGGAGACCGGGGTGGTGTCCTTCAGGCCGGCAAGGATCTGCGGCTTGACGTTCTTCTGGAAGTAATCGCTCTGGATGGTGCTGGTGCGGTTGTAGTCGCTGAAGACCTTGTCGCGCAGGCGCGCCTGTTCCTGCTCCTTGCCGGTGGCAAAGGCGATGAACTTGCCGGCTGCCTGGCGCGTGCACTCGTCCTTGGCACCGATGGCGGAGATGGCCAGCCCGTGGCCGTAGGCGGCCGAGGGCAGCGGTGCCGGCGGGCGAGCATAGCCGACCTTGTCGGCCACGCTGGACTTGCTGCTGTCTTCCATCCAGTCGGCGAAGGGCGTGGACTCGATCATGAAGGCCACCTTGCCCGAGCGGAAGGCTTCCAGTGCATTGCTCCAGTCATAGGTAGCCGCGCCCGGGGGACCGTACTTGAACAGTTCCGCATAGAGTTGCGTGGCCTTGACGGCCGCCGGCGAATTGAAGGCCGGCTGGTTGTTCTTGTCGGTCCACTGGCCGCCCTCGGCCAGCATGAAGGGGGCCCAGCGCCACACGTTCATGCCCGAGCCGCGCTGGCCGCGTGCCACCCAGCCATAGACGCCGGGCGGCGAATGCAGTTTCTTGATGTCGGCCACCAGTTCGTCCAGCGTGCGCGGTACCGGCAGGCCGGCCTTCTCCAGCAGGTCGCGGCGATAGAAGAGGAAGTCCGAACCGCCGATCAGCGGCGCGAAATACGCCACGTCCTTGTAGCTGGCCACCGCCCGGCGGCCGGGCAGGAAGTCGTCATAGTCGGCCTCCTTGGGGAAATACTTCAGCAGCGGCACGATCCAGCCGGCCGAGGCGAACTCGGCCACGTTGGCTTCATCGACGTAATACACCTGGTAGGAACCGGCCTTGGTGGAAGCATCCAGGCGCGACTTGGCGCGCCGGTCGTTCTCGCCGAAGTAGCTGATCTCCACACGGGTGCCGGTGCGCTTCTGGTAATCGGCGAGCGATTTCTCCATCACCGTCAGGCCCAGGCTCTTCTGCGCCAGCACCTTCAGCACGGGGACATTGCAGGACTGCGCCGATGCCACCACGGGCAGGGCAGCGCCAAGGACGGCGCACGCGGCGCCCAAGCAGATCTTGTTCACGGGTTGTCTCCTGGTATTTTTTATCGTTCAGGTCGGGCGCAGATGCGGGGGATTCGCAAACACCCTTTGCCTTTACAGGCAGGAGCAAGAGTACGAGGGCAGGGCGCGCCGCTCCACGCCAAAAGCGTGCGGCGGGCTGATACTTTTTGATCGTTTGTTGTGGGGGCTGCGCGTTTTTGTATTACCGCTGCATGGGAAAGAAAGGCCTCAGTCCGCCAGCGCCGGCAGGCTCACGGTAGCCACCAGCCCGCTACCTTGCGCCGGCGCATCGAGCCGGATCGCGCCCTGCGAAGCCTGCACGATCTCGCGCACGATGGCCAGGCCCAGGCCCGAGCCCGGCTGGTCCGGCGCGGCATTGCGATAGAAGCGCTCGAAGACGCGCTCGCGGACCTCGGCAGGGATGCCGGGTCCGTTGTCGGTCACGGTGATGATGATTTGGCTGCGCTTCTTCTCCAGTCCCACCGTGACCTTGCCGCCCTCCGACGTATAGCGCAGGGCATTGTCGATCAGGTTCATCAGCAAGCCCATCAGCTGCGCCTCATTGCCGTTGACCATGGCGCTCTCCAGCGTGGTCTCCAGCCCCAGGTCGATGCCCTTCTTGAGCGCCAGCCCGGCCAGTTCCTCCAGCACCATGGCGGCCACCGCCAGCAGGTCCACCGGGGCGCGCGGGAAGGCACTGCTGTTGGAGGCTTCGGCCTGCGAGAGCAGCAGCAGCTTGTTGGTCAGGTCAGTCATGCTGCGGCTGCCTTCCTGCAAGGAGGCCAGCACCTGTTTCACCCGCGCCGGATCGTCCAGCTGGCGCGCGAACTGGATCTGCGAATCGATCACTGCCAGGGGCGTGCGCAACTGGTGCGCGGCATCGGCCACGAAGCGCTTCTGCACCGTCACCTGGGCATTGAGGCGGAAGATGTACTGGTTGATGGCCTCCACGATGGGCCGCAATTCCTGCTGCAGGCCGCCTGCACGCAGCGGCGTGAGCGAATCCGGCTCGCGCGTGGCCAGCTCATCCTTGAGCGCCAGCAGCGGCCGCAACTCCATCGTCAGGCCCAGCACCACCAGGCTGATGGCCAGCAGCAGCAGCACGATCTGGCGCCGCAAGGAGGCGTGCCACTGGTCGTCGATCATTTCCTGCCGTCCCTGCATGGTCTGGCCCACCGAGACGGCCACCATGCGCAGCGTGCCTTCATCGAACAGCGCGCGGATGTAGCTGACCACGCGCAGCGGCTTGCCCTCGAAGGTGGTCGTGGTATAGACCGGATAGAGCGCCGTAAAGTCAGGCTCGGCGGGGAAGTCCGGGCGTCCGGCCAGCAGCGTCTCGTCATCCATCCGCACCTGGTAATACACAGCATCCTGCGCCGGCGAGGCGAACAGTTCCAGCGCTGCAGGCGGGATCGAGACCACCGGTGCGCCATCGTTCCAGCCGACCTGGCCGGCCATCATGCGGGCCGAGGCCAGCAGCGCGCGGTCCTGTACCAGGGTGGCGCTGGAGACGGCATTGTCATACGCGTCGCCCGTAGACAGGCCCACATAGACGGCCATCGGGATCAGCAGCCACCACAGCAGCCGCAGGCGCAGGCTGTCAATCATCTTTCTGCTTCAGCAGATAGCCCAGGCCGCGCAGGGTCATGATGGCTGCGCTGGAGTGCTCCAGTTTCTTGCGCAGGCGCGAGATGTAGATTTCGATGGCGTCCGCGCTCGGCTCTTCGGACAGGCTGAAGACCCCCTTCATCAACGCGGTCTTGGAAACCGTCTTGCCTTGCTTCAACATCAGCACTTCGAGCACGTCATGCTCGCGCGCCGGGAGCGCCAGCGTCACGCCGGCCACCGCGAACTGGCGCGTATTGCTGTCATACACCAGGTCGCCGCAGTGGATCTCGGCGGCTTTGTCGGGCGTCTGGCGGCGCACCAGCACCTTGATGCGGGCCACCAGTTCGCGGATCTCGAAGGGCTTGACCAGGTAGTCATCGGCCCCGGCACCGAGGCATTCAACCTTTTCATCGATGGAACCGCTGGCGGTGAGGATCATCACCGGCACGCCGTTGTGGCGCTCGCGCAGGCGGCGCAGCACGTTCTTGCCGTGCAGCTTGGGCAGCATCAGGTCCAGCAGGACGACGTCGTAGTTCTCGTCGCGCAGGACCTGGTCGGCGATCTCGCCATCGGCGGCGATATCGACCTTGAACTTGTGTTCCTTGAGGATCTGCTCCAGCCAGTGGGCGAGCTGGGGATTGTCTTCGATCAGGAGCAATTTCATGCGATGGTCTCGTGTTTCTTGAGGTTCTTTTTTGTTGCGCTGCAAAGCAGAAAGCCGGAATTTGGAAAGCTGGATGAAGGTTTCGGCTTCTTAGAATAGGCCCGCAGTCTACAAGAGATGGCGACAGACCATCCAACCAAAATGTGGAGACAATCATAATGCGTCACGACCTTCGCGTGTTCCCGCCCCTCGGAACGCCTGCCCTGCGCCGCCGCCTGCGGACCCTGGGCGCCACCGCCATCGCCGCCTGCGCCCTGGGCCTGGCGGCCCCGCAAGCCGATGCAGCCGACAAGATCATCATCATGGTCGGCGGCATCAACAAGCTCATCTATCTGCCGCCCAAGCTGGCCGAAAGCCTGGGCTACTTCAAGGAAGAAGGCCTGGACGTGGAGCTGCAGTCGCAGCCGGCCGGGGTCGATGCCGAGAATGAACTGCTGGCCGGGGCCGTGCAGGCCGTGGTCGGCTACTACGATCACTCCATCGACCTGCAGAGCAAGGGGAAGGAAGTCACTTCCATCACCCAGCTGCTGCTGGTGCCGGGCGGCATGGAGATGGTGCGCGCCGACCTCGCCGACAGCGTACGCAGCATGGCCGATCTCAAGGGCAAGACCCTGGGCGTGACCGGGCTGGGCTCGTCCTCCAGCTTCCTGGCGCAATACCTGGCCAGCCGCGCCGGTCTCAAGGCGGGCGACTACTCGATCCTGCCGGTCGGTGCCGGCAATACCCTGATCGCCGCCATGAAGCAGAAGCGCGTGGACGTGGCCTGGACCACCGAGCCGACCACCTCCATCCTGCTGGCCTCGGGGGCGGCCAAGGTGCTGGTCGACATGAGCAGCGTGGAAGGCACCAAGGCCGCGCTGGGCGGCCTCTATCCGGCATCCAGCCTGTACGTGCATCGCTCCTGGATGGTGAGCCACAAGGCGGAATCGCAGAAGCTGGCGCGCGCCTTCGTCAAGACGCTGAAATACATCCAGACCCATTCGGCTGAAGAAGTGGCCGACAAGATGCCCAAGGACTATTACGGCGGCAACAAGGCCATCTACGTGCAAGCGCTCAAGGCCTCGCTGCCCATGTATTCGCCCGATGGCAAGATGCCTGCGGGCGGGCCGGAACAGGTGTTGAAGGTGATGGCCGGTTTCAACCCCAACATCAAGGGCAAGAACATCGACCTCTCCAAGACCTACACCAACGAGTTTGTCGACGCGGTAAAGTGAATTTTGCCCGTTATATGAAGGCACCGTAGAATCCACGGGCTTTCGCACTGATTTCCTGGAGCTGACGTGAACAAAAATCTCCGCCGTGGCCTGCTCTCGCTGGCCGTTGCCGGCACCATGCTGGCCGCATTGCCGATCCACGCTGTGGCTGCCGCCAAGGTCACCATCATGGTGGGCGGCATCAACAAGATGGTCTATCTGCCCGCCAAGCTGGCCGAACAACTGGGCTACTTCAAGGAAGAGGGCCTGGACGTGGAGCTGCAGTCGCAGCCGGCCGGGGTCGATGCCGAGAATGAACTGCTGGCCGGCGCGGTGCAGGCCGTGGTCGGTTTCTATGATCATTCCATCGACCTGCAGACCAAGGGCAAGGAAATCACCGCCATCACCATCCTGGGACAGGTGCCGGGCGAAGTGGAACTGGTCTCCACCAAGGCCGCGCCGCACTTCCAGAGCATGGCCGATGCCAAGGGCAAGACCCTGGGCGTGACCGGGCTGGGCTCGTCCACCAACTTCCTGACCCAATACCTGGCCTCGCGCCACGGCATCACCTCCAAGCAGTTCTCGGTGCTGCCGGTGGGCGCGGACAATACCTTCATCGCCGCCATGAAGCAGGGCCGCATCGATGCCGGCATGACCACCGAACCGACCGCGTCGCTGCTGCTCAAGACCGGCGATGCCCAGGTGCTGGTGGACATGCGCACCGTGGAGGGAACGGTCAAGGCACTTGGCGGGCTATACCCGGCCTCCAGCGTGTATGTACAGCGCAGCTGGCTCAACAGCCACAAGGAGGAAGCGCAGAAGCTGGCGCGTGCCTTCGTGAAAACGCTCAAGTTCATCAACACGCACACCGCCGAGCAGATCGCCGAGAAGATGCCCAAGGACTACTACGGCAGCAACAAGGCGCTGTACATACAGGCCCTGAACAATTCGCTGCCCATGTATTCGCCGGACGGCAAGATGCCCAAGGGCGGGCCGGAGACCGTGCTGGCCGTGCTGTCGGGCTTCAATCCCAACGTCAAGGGCAAGCATGTGGACTTGTCCAAGACCTACACGGATGAATTCGTCAACGCCGTGAAATGAGGCGGCGACTGGCTGCTGGCCAGTCTTGCTGAAAACTATATAAACGATATACGCCATGATGCGCTCCGGCGCGTCAGGGGCGCGCTCAACCCGAATTCAACCCCAAGCCACGAAAGAGCCCCACGATGAACGCCATCAACCAGCAGGCCTTCACCCCCGCCGGCCAGGCCGCCCAGGCCACGCCGGCCATTGAATTGCGCAACGTGAGCTGCCGCTTCATCACGGCCGACGGCCGGGCGACGGTGGCCCTGCGCGATTTTTCCATGAGCGTGGCGCGCGGCGAATTCGTGGCCGTGGTCGGCCCCACCGGTTGCGGCAAGTCGACCACGCTTTCGCTCATCACCGGCCTGCTCAAGCCGACCCTGGGCGAGGTCCGGGTGATGGGGCAGCCGGTCAACGGCATCGATCCGCGCATCGGTTTCGTGTTCCAGAACGATGCGGTCTTTCCCTGGCGCAGCGTGCGCGACAACGTGGCTGCCGGTCCGATGTTCCGTGGCCAGTCCAAGGAGCAGGCCCATGCGCTGGCCGACGAATGGATCCGCCGCGTGGGCCTCGACAAGTTCGGCGACCACTATCCGCACCAGCTCTCCGGCGGCATGCGCAAGCGCGTGGCGCTGGCCCAGACCTTCATCAACAGCCCCGAGATTTTGTTGATGGACGAACCCTTTTCCGCGCTCGATATGCAGACCCGCACGTTGATGCAGGATGAACTGCTGCGCCTGTGGTCGGCCCATTCGGGCTCGGTGGTGTTCGTCACCCATGATCTTGAGGAAGCCATTGCGCTGGCCGACAAGGTCTACGTGCTCACCGCCCGCCCGGCTACCTTGAAGAGCGTCTACCCGATCGACCTGCCGCGTCCGCGCGTGATGGAGGAGGTGCGCTACGAGCAGCGCTTCATCGATATCTCGCGGCGCATCTGGGCCGATCTGCGCGAGGAAGTGCATATCGCCTGAGGCGCCATGCCACGCAGCCACATCGCCTATTTATTTCAGAACGACAGGGGACTCCCATGACACAAGCACAAGCCAGCCACAGCGCCGCGACGATGGACATCGCCGGCGTCGAAGCCGAGGCCCGGCGCAAGATCCGCGCGCGAAAACAACTGGTCATCGGCCTGCGCATCGCCATCCTGGTGATCGTGCTGGGCGGCTGGGAAGGCGGTGCGCGGCTGGGCTGGATCGATCCCTTCTTCTTCTCGCAGCCGTCGGCCATCGTGGCGCAGATCGTCGAGTGGATGGTCGAGGGCACCTCGCAAGGCCCGCTCTGGACGCAGGTTCTGGTGACATTGGAAGAAACCGTGCTGGGCTTCCTGATCGGCTCGGTGGCCGGGGTCATCGCCGGCATCATCCTCGGGCGCAACAAGCTGCTCTCGGATGTCTTCAGCCTCTACATCCAGATCGCCAATTCGATTCCGCGCGTGGTGCTGGGCTCCATCTTCGTCATCGCCTTTGGCCTGGGCATGGCCTCCAAGGTGGCGCTGGCGGTGGTGATGGTGTTCTTCGTGGTCTTTGCCAATGCCTTCCAGGGCGTGCGGGAAGCCGACCGCTACATGATCGCCAACGCCCAGATCCTCGGCGCCTCGCCGCGCCAGGTGACCATGGCGGTGGTGATCCCGTCGGCACTGTCGTGGATCCTGGCCAGCCTGCACGTGAGCTTCGGGTTTGCACTGGTCGGCGCGGTGGTCGGGGAGTTCCTCGGTTCCAAGCAGGGTATCGGCCTGCTGATCTCCACAGCCCAGGGTGCTTTCAATGCCAGCGGCGTATTCGCGGCCATGATCGTGCTGGCCGTGGTGGCGCTGGCAGCGGACTGGCTGCTGCATGCGCTGGAACGGCGCTTGCTGAAGTGGCGCCCGCAAGCCTTCTGATGAGAAATGCCTGAGGGCGTAGAATGTGACGCCAGCAATCGGGGACACGGCAACGTGTCCCCGCCGTGCTTTGATCCGCGCGTTTCCACTTCCTTTCCGTCATGTCCGCCAACCAGCCGCCTCGCCCGAGTGACACCGCTGCAACGTCGTCCGCCTCACCCTCCCTCAACGATCCCGTGACCCAGCGCGCGCTGCTGTGGATCGTGGCCTCCGGCTTTTTCATGCAGACGCTGGACACCACCATCGTCAACACCGCCTTGCCCGCCATGGCGCGCAGCCTGGGCGAGCCGGTGCTGAACATGCACCCGGTGGTGGTGGCCTATACGCTGACCATGGCGTCCCTCACGCCTGCCTCGGGCTGGCTGGCCGACCGCTTCGGCACGCGCCGCGTGTATTTCGCGGCGATCCTGCTGTTCGCGCTGGGTTCGGTGCTGTGTGCGATGGCGCCGACCCTGCCGCTGTTGCTGGCCGCTCGCGTGATCCAGGGGTTGGGTGGCTCCATGCTGCTGCCGGTCGGGCGCCTGGCCGTGCTGCGGGCAGTGCCGGGCGCGCAATACATCGCGGCACTGGCCTCGATCTCGATTGCCGGGCAGCTCGGTCCGGTGGTCGGTCCTGTACTGGGCGGGTGGCTGGTAGAAAGCCTGTCCTGGCACTGGATCTTCCTGATCAACCTTCCGGTAGGTGTACTGGGGATGGGGGCCGTACTGTACTTCCTGCCCGATGACAGCCTTACCGGTACACCTCGCTTCGATCTGTTCGGCTGCGCCTTGCTGTCCGCCTGCATGGTGGCCTTCTCGCTGGCGCTGGACGTGCCTTTCGATACCCACCGTACTGGCTGGAGTTTGGGACTGTTCGCTCTGGCAGCTCTGACTGTACTGGTCTACTGGCGCCATGCGTCCGTTCATCCGCGTCCACTGTTCCGGCTCGGTTTGTTCGGGGAACCCAATTTCAGCATCGGACTGGCAGGTAACCTGGTCTGCCGTATCGGTTCATCGGCAGTGCCGTTCCTGTTGCCGCTGCTGTTGCAGGTACGGCTGGGTTATTCACCGCTGCACGCAGGCATGCTGCTGCTGCCGGCCGCCATTGCGGGCACCATTGCCAAACCGTGGATCGCGCCGCTGGTCAAGCGCTTTGGCTATGACCGCTTCCTGTTGATCAATACCGCCATCGTCGGGATCTCCATCGTATCGTTCGCGCTGATCACGCCGGGCTGGCCGCTGGCGGCGTCCATCGTGCAACTGGCGGTATTCGGCGCCTCCAATTCCATGCAGTTCGCGGCCATGAACAGCGTGACCCTGAAGGGCTTGCGCAAGGAAGATGCGGGCAGCGGCAACAGTCTTTTCTCGATGGTGCAGATGCTGGCCATCGGCCTGGGCGTGACCATCGGCGGGACCATGGTCAATCTCTTCAAGAGCCAGGCGGGCATCGCCACCAACGCCAGCTTCCAGATCACCTTCGTGATCGTCGGGCTCATTACCCTGGTCTCGGCCTGGGTGTTCCGCAAGATGGATCCGCGTTACTTCAGCTGAGCGCGGCTCAGGTCTCGCTCCACTGGCGCAGGAGGTTGTGATAGCAGCCTACCAGCGTGCGCCGCGCGAGTGCATCGGCGTCGGTCTGGTTCAGGCGCTGGATGGCGTTGTCCATGTCGAACAGCATCTGGCGCTGGCCATCGTCGCGCACCAGGCTCTGCACCCAGAAGAAGCAGCCTACGCGCACGCCGCGCGTGACCGGCGTGACGGTGTGCAGGCTGGTGGCCGGATAGAGCACCATGTCGCCCGCCGCCAGCTTGACGCTGTGCATGCCGTAGCTGTCATCGATCTGCAGTTCACCGCCATCGTAGTCTTCCGGATCGGCCAGGAACAGCGTGGCCGAGACATCGGTACGCAGCTTGCGTCCGCTGTGCGGATGGATGCGCACGCTGCCATCGACGTGGGCACCGAAGGTCATGCCCTCGCCATAGCGATTGAACATGGGCGGGTAGATCAGGTTGGGCAGCGCCGCGCTGATGAAGTGCGGGTGCCGCTCCAGCGCGGACACGATGATGCGCTGGCATTGCAGGGCGACGTCGGACTGCTCGTCGATCTGCTGGTTGTATTTCACCGGAGCGCCCTGGTAGCCCGCCGTCACGCGTCCATCCACCCAGGCTGGTCCTGCGTTGTCCAGCAGGCTGCGCACGGTCTGCAGGGCTTGCGGGTCCAGCAGCTGGGGGATGGTGATGAGCATGGGCGCGTCCTCTTTCCTTACATGCGATAGGTCAGCGACAGCAGGGCGGTACGGCCCGAACCCGGGACCGAACGGCCGCCGTCGGATTGGATCAGCGCATCGTAATACATCTTGTCGGTCAGGTTGTAGAGGTTCAGGCGGATGTCGTAGGCCTTGGTGGTGTAGGCCAGCATCGCGTCGTAACGCGTGTAGCCGCCGACCTGCACCGTGTTGGTGGCATTGGCATAGCGCTGCGACATGTAGGTTGCGCCGCCGCCAATTTGCCAGTGCGGAGCGACGTCATACGTGGTCCACGTGGTGAAGGTGTGCTTGGGGGTGTTGACCGGGATCTTGCCGACCGAGGTATCGGCCACGGCACCGCCGACCACCTTGGCATCCAGGTAGGTGTAGTTGGCGGCGATCTGCCAGTCGCGGGTGATGCGGCCGGTCGCGCCCGCACGCGCGCCGTTCACGCGCACCGTGCCGGCCAGTTCGTAGACGCCGGTGGCGACCTGGCTGCGGGCGTTTTCCTTGGTGATCTGGAAGCCGGCGGCAGTCAGCGCCAGGCCTTCGGCCACGTCCCACTTGCCGCCCACTTCGTAGGAGCGGTTCTTTTCCGGGTCGAGGTTCTGCTGGCCGGTGGTGCCGGTCAGCTGTTCCAGCGAGGGATTGAAGGACGTGCCGTAGGAAACGTAATACGACTGCGCCGCGCTGGGCTGCCAGATCGCACCCGAACGCACGCTCACGAAGTTCACGCTCTGCTGCGCATAGCCCAGTGCGGTGGAGCCGGCGGTATTGCCCGAGTTGATCGAGTTGCTGATGCTGGCCACGTAGCGGTCATAGCGCAGTCCGCCGACCAGTTTGAATTGCGGTACCAGCTCGATGGTGTCGCCGACATATGCGGCGATGGTGTTGGCACTGCCGCCGGCACGGTTGCCTGCGGTATCGGCCACGCTGCTGCCGGCGGCGCTGTAGGAAGGATTGACCAGGCTCACGCAATCCATGTAGCCGGTGGTGGCTCCGCTTGCGTTGAGCGAGCGGCCATTGCAGCTGCCGTTGCGGTAGTAGTTCTGGTTATCGTAACCGTCGTGACCAACTTCCACGCCCACCAGCGCATCGTGCTTGACGCTGCCGGTGCTGAACTTGGCGGCCAGTTCGGTCTGGTTGAAGATGGAGTAGTCGTTGATGTTGCGGTCATGGCTCTGACCGCGCACGAACAGGCTCGACAGGGGCAGACTGCTGGCCGCATTGGTGAGCGCCGTGAAGCCGCTGGACGAGACCGTGCCGATGGTATTGGGCGCGGTTTCCACCGCATTGGTGTGCACGTAGTTGAACTGGGTCTGGTTGCGCAGGGTGACGTCGGGCGCGATCTTGTGCTTGATGCCGGCATTGAACGCGGCCACGTCCTGGATGGTGCGGTCGCTGTTCAAGCCATAGGCGGTGTTGCGGTCGACGTTGACGGGATGGCCGTTGAGCGGCGGCAGGCCGTAATCGGGCTGGTCCTGGTTGTGCTGCAGCAGGGCCGAGAGCGTGATTTCAGTGGAGGTGCCGATACCCCAGACATAGGAACCGGCCAGGCCGAAGTCCTGCACATCGGTCTGGTTGCGCGTGCTGGCCGCGCCGTTCTGGGCCATGGCTTCGATGCGCAGGGCCGAGATGTCCGACAGCGGGCGGTTGACGTCCACCGTGCTGCGCACCAGGCCATTGGTGGTCACCGAACCGGTGATCTCGGTGGCGGCCTTGAGGTTGGCTTTCTTGCTGACCTGATTGATGATGCCGCCGGTCGAGCCGCGGCCGAAGAGCATCGAGGAGGGGCCCATCAGGACTTCCACTTCTTCGATGGCGAAGGTGTCACGGTAGTACTGGCCGCGATCGCGGAAACCGTCGAGATAGATGTCGGTACGCGCCGAGAAACCGTTGAGGTTGATGTTGTTGCCGATCTGCCCGCCTTCGGCACCGCCCAGCGTGATGCCGGAAACGTTGCGCAGCGCATCGGCCAGCGAACTGACGCCCTGCGATTGCATCTGCGCCTTGTTGACCACCGTCACCGATTGCGGCACATCGTGCAGGTCGGCCGGCAGCTTGGTGATGGCCGTGCCGGTGCTGGCGAAATCATCGCGGCGGCCTTCCACCGTCACCGGGGCCAGCTGGCTGCCGGTGGCTGTGGTGGCGGTCGTGCTGTTGGCGGGAGTGGCCTGCTGCGCGTGGGCGGAGAGGGGAGCGGCAAACGTGGCCACCAATGCGGCGGCGATCGGCGTGAGACGGTTCATGTTCTTCTTGTCGGTGAAGTGGAGTAGGAAACGATGAGCCGATCCTGCTCGCGCAGGACCGGCTCGAATGGCTGGCTACTCCGTCCTTCAATGGCAACAAGGAAGTCCGTTTGGCTGGCTGATGACCAGTGTTCTTTTTTTACATGCTAATGATTGGGATTCTCATTCGCATGGCAGGCAAGATTAAGGTGGAAGTCTGACAAATCGCTGTCATTAAGCTGACGCTGAACTGAGTGTGACGAAAAAGAAACACTCTTTACATGTCGCCGCCCGCCTGGGGGATCGCCTGATTTGCAGCATTGCCTGGGCTGCAATACGATGCAGCGGTTACGCAGATGTTTTGCGCCGTTTTTCTCTACCGAAGTCCCCTATGAATGTTCTGCTGGTCGAAGATGACCCGGTACTCACCGACGGTCTGTCGCGGGTCCTCAACTCGCACGGTTTTACCGTGCATACCGTCAACAACGGCAACGATGCGCTGTCGCAGCGTTTCAACGCGGCCGTGCTGGTGCTCGACATCGGCCTGCCCGGCATCGACGGTTTCGAAGTCCTGCGCCGCATGCGCGCCAATGGCAACAACACCCCGGTGCTGCTGCTGACCGCACGCGACACCATCCCCGACCGCGTGCATGGCCTGGAGCTGGGTGCCGATGACTACCTGGTCAAGCCTTTCGCCACCCCCGAACTGGTGGCCCGCATCAAGGCGCTGATCCGCCGCAGTGCGCCGCAGCCGGCACAGCTGACCGTGGGCGGGCTGTCGCTGGACAACGCTACCAAGCGCGCCGACATCGACGGCCGCAAGATTGAACTGTCGCTGCGTGAATGGACGGTGCTGGAATACCTGATGCAACACGCTTCGCGCGTGGTCTCCAAGCAGCAGATCATCGATGCCGTCCTGCCCTGGGGCGAGGATTTCACGATCAATGCGGTCGAGGTGTATGTCTCGCGCATCCGTCTGAAGATCGCAGATTCGGGCGTGGTGATCCGTACCATCCGCGGCTTCGGCTACATGCTCGAAAAGAGCGAGAACTGAGCCGGCAGGCCGCGTCATGACGGTCATCGACCAGCAGCCGGCCGCCACTGCGGCCAACACGAACAACTCGGCCGATGCTATCCCGCCTGCGGCAGCTGTTACCCATGCCAGCATCCGGCGCGATCTGCTCAAGTGGCTCATCGCCCCCTTGCTGCTGCTCAATCTGGTCGGAGCCGGCCTGACCTACTGGCTGGCCTGGCTGCCGGCCCAGCATGCGTTCGACCAGAACCTGATGGATTCCACCTGGGGCCTGTATGCCCAGGTGCGCCATCGTCAGGAACGCACCACTGCCGAGCTGACCCAGCAGGCCGAGCAGATCCTGCGCAGCAATCACTCCGATACCACCTTCTTTGCCGTGCGCAATTCGCAGGGCGAGATCCTGGTGGGCGACAAGGGCTTCCCGCAACTGCCGGAGAGCGAGATTTTCGACCGGCCCTTCAACTATGACGGCGAAATGCGCGGCGAACCGGTGCGTATTTCGGCCATGCAGGTGCGGGTCAAGAATGGCGTGATCTCGGTGGCGGTGGCCGAGACCATCCGCAAGCGCGATCGTGCGCACTACACCATCCTGCTGTCCTTCCTGCTGCTGGATGGCGGGCTGACCTTCGGGTCGCTGTCGGTGGTGCTGATCGCCGTGCGGCGCGGGCTGCGTCCCTTGAAGAGCCTGCAGCGCAACCTGGAACAACGCGGCCACGGCAAGCTGGGGGCCATCGATGGCATTGGTGCGCCGGTGGAATTGCAGCCGCTGATCGTGGCCATGAACGAACTGATGGCCCGCATCAGCAAGGGTGAACAGGCGCAGCAGAATTTCATGGCCGACGTTGCCCATCAATTGCGCACGCCTCTCACGGGCCTGAAGCTGCAACTGGAACTGCTGCATGACAAGCACCAGGACCAGCCCGATACCGCCCGCTCGCTGGCGATGATGAACTCTTCGGTGGAGCGCATGATCCGCCAGAGCCGGCAGCTGCTGGCGCTGGCGCGCTCGGAGCCTGGCCTGTTCGAAAGCCGCAAGCTGGAAGAGCTCTCGCTGCACAAGCTGGTGGAAGAATCGGTGCAGCACTTCATCGAAGAGGCCGACAAGAAACACATCGACCTCGGCTTCGACCTGCAGCCGGCACGCCTGCGCGGCGACCGTTTCCTGCTCGCCGACCTGATCGACAACCTCATCGACAATGCCGTGCGCTATTCCCCCTTGCACGGAACGGTGACGGTGCGCTGCCTGGAAGAAGAGGGGGCCACCGTGCTTTCGGTGGAAGATTCCGGCCCGGGCATTGCTCCCGAGCACCGCGAGCTCATCTTTGACCGCTACTATCGCGCCAATGACAAGATCGCCGGCAGCGGCCTGGGCTTGGCCATCGTGCGCGAGATTGCGCACGACCATGGCGGCGTCATCACGGTCGATTGCAAGGAGCAAGGGCAGGGCACCATCTTCACGGTACGCTTCCCGCTGGCGGGCTGAGCCCGGCGGCGATGGCCGCACTGGCCGCAGTTGCCGCACGACATCGTTTTCATGCAGAACCTCATGCCTGCCCCTGTGTCAAACGGGCTTCATCGTGAACGACTCAGGAGGCAGCATGACGGACAAGGTCTTGCAAAGTGGCACCCATATCGCCCGCTACGATGCGGTTGAAAAACCGGATGAAGGCTTCGAGGCGCAAGTCTTCGTGCGCCTGTCGCGCGAGCCCGAGATCGCGGAAACCTACATTCCGGTAGGCCTCTTCCCGACCGAGGAAGAAGCCCTGGCCAGCGCCCGCGAACGCGCGCAGCGCGCCTCGAAGGAGCACGAATTTTGAGCCGCCTGCCTGCTTCTCCTTGCTTTTCCGCGCGTCGCCGCACTCTGTTGCTGGGTGCCGCCGCCGGTGCCGTCCTGGTGCTGGCGGGCTGTGCCACGGGCGGTGCCTCGGGCAGCGCGGACCATGGTCTCTCTTCATCAACCCTGTTTGAACTGCGCGGTGCCACCACCGTACCGACCCAGGGCTGGATCAAGGCGCGCCTGAGCGAACCACCGGGTGGCGACATCTATCTCGCCCCGCGCGCCGCACTCGATGCCGGCGACGTGCAGCGCGCGTCGGCGCAGAAGGATGCGGCCGGACGTCCGGTGCTGGTACTGCAATTCTCGCCCACCGGGACCGCCAGGCTGGCGGCGGCCTCGCGCGAGTTGATGGGCCGCCAGCTCGCCGCCGTGCTGGAAGGCCGCGTGACCAACGTGGCCAGCGTGCAAGGCCCGATGACCATCAACACCATGGCCCTGACCGGATTGTCCAGTTTCGAGGACGCAGTGCGGCTGGCCAACCTGCTGTCCAAGGGTAACTAGGCCGCCTGCCCGCGCATGCTGAGGGAAAGCATGGCTGGCAGGGGCGGGCAGGGCATGCTAATGTCCTGCCCATTCGCGGCACTGCATTGACGCTGCCCTTACAGAAGACTCACAACATCAACAAGAACAATGTCCGTCGCCCGCCACATCGTCCAGGTCCATCCGCGCTTGCTCATCGGCATCGCCATCGGGATCGCCGCCGCCACCGTTCTCCCCGCCAGTACCTGGATCGGCCGCAGCCTGATCGGCTGGAATGCCGGCGTCTGGTTCTATTTGCTGAGCCTGTGGGTGATGATGCTGCGGGCCGATGCCAAGGCCGTCAAGCGCCTGGCCGAGACCGAGGACGAGAGCGCCCACGTGGTACTGGTGATGGTTTGCGTGGCAGCCATTGCGAGTTTGCTCGCCATCTTGCTGGAACTGGGCGGCAGCAGCCATCACGACGAGCGCGGCAGGCTGTTGCGCTATGCCTTTACAGCCTCCACCGTGTTCGGCTCCTGGGCCCTGATCGGGACCATCTTCACGCTGCATTACGCGCGCCTCTTCTACGCCGATGACGACGACCCGGAGGCCTTGCCGCTGCGCTTCCCGGACGGCATACGCAATCCCGGCTACTGGGATTTCCTGTATTTCGCCTTCACCATCAGCGTGGCCGTGCAGACATCGGATGTGGCCGTGGCCTCGCGTGCGTTACGCAAGTCGGTGCTGGCGCATTCGCTGATCTGCTTCGTATTCAATGCCGCCATCATCGGCTTGTCCATCAATATCGCGGCCGGCCTGGCCGGCACCTGAAAGCGAGTGTCAGTGCCAGGATGACAGCGCTGCGGAACCGAACCGGCAGCGCTTTGTCCTAGCCGGGTTCAGAGGCAGGTGAGTGCGCGATCAAGCGCCGCACCGGCGCTCTGCGCAAACCGGAAGCCGCCCGTATAATCGGCGGCTTTCCCGGACGCAAGACCAAGGGGAGGGGGACACAGCGACACACAGAACCCCCGCAGCTCGACCAACGATTCGAACAACGGAGCGCACCGTGCGGGTTTATTCCAGCCAAGCTGAAGAACGTATTGCCATGTTGAAGCGCCAGGGCAAGGGCGCATTTTCCGGACCGCCGCTGCCGCTGGGGCCGCTGATCGGTTTTTCCGTCGCCATCCTGGCGGTGGTGCTGATTGCCCTGTTTACCTGGGAAGCCTCGGTCAGCCGGGGCCTGGCCGCCAATGCCGTCTCGCACACCATGAAGGTGCGCGAGCAGTTGCAGGTGCTGGTCTCCACGCTCAAGGATGCCGAGACCAGCCAGCGCGGTTTCCTGCTCACGGGCACCGAATCCTATCTGAGCCCCTACAACCAGGCACGCGCCGCGTTGCCTGGGGAGATCGCCAGGCTGCGCGAGCTGCTCTCCGACAATCCGGATCAGTTGCAGCGCCTGTCGCAGATCGAGCGCGTGGTCGCCGACAAACTTGAAGAACTGGCCGAGACCGTCAGCCGCCGTCGCAATGGCGATACAGCGGGCGCATTGGCCGTGGTGCAATCCGATCGCGGCAAAATGTTCATGGACCGCGTGCGCGTGCTGTCGCGCGACATGGAAGAACAGGAACGTGACCTGCTGGCCAGCCGCCAATCCGAATGGCGCGATGCCGTGGTGTTTTCCACTGCCGTCGCCTGGGGCGGCTCGGGCTTGCTGCTGGTGCTCATCATTGCCGCAGCCATGACCACTTCGCGCGATTATCGCGCCCGCGAAAAACAGACCTGGATCCGCAATGGCCAGATGGGCCTGGCCGAGCGCCTGCAGGGCGAACAACGCCTGGGGGCGCTGGGTGAAAACACGCTGGCCTTCCTGACTGCCTACCTCAATGCTCAGGTCGGCGCCATCTACCTGCGCACCGATAGCGGCGACTTCCAGCGCTTCGCCGCCTATGCGCTGGAAGAAGACGCGAGCGAACAACCGCCGCACCTGCGTGATGGCCAGGGCCTGCTGGGCCAGGCCGCCAAGCTCAATCGCGCCATGCATGTCAAGGAGGTGCCGGCGCAATACCTGACCGTCTCCTCTTCCGTGGGCCGCCATGCACCGCGTGAGCTGCTGATCGTGCCCGCAGCGGCCGATGGTGTGGTGCAGGCCGTGTTTGAACTTGGCTTCCTGCGCCAGGTGCGGGCCGAGGAAGAAGAGCTGCTGGCGCGCCTGTCGGACCAGATCGCCATTGCCGTGCGCTCTTCCAAGGATCGCACCCGTCTGGAAGAACTGCTGGAAGAAACCCAGCGCCAGTCCGAGGAATTGCAGGCACAGCAGGAAGAACTGCGCGTCAACAACGAAGAGCTGGAAGAGCAGGGCCAGGCCCTGAAGGCCTCGCAACTGCGTTTGGAAACGCAGCAGGCCGAGCTGGAAGAAACCAATGCCCAGCTGGAAGAGCAGACGCAACTGCTGGAAATCCAGAAGGACGACCTGGCCAAGACCCAAGTGGTGCTGGTGGAAAAAGCCACCGAGCTGGAGCGCGCCAACCAGTACAAGAGCGAGTTCCTGGCCAACATGAGCCACGAGCTGCGCACGCCGCTGAACTCCACCCTGATCCTGGCCAAGCTGCTGGCCGACAACAAGCAGGGCAACCTGTCCGACGAGCAGGTGCGTTTCGCGCAAACCATTTCCTCGGCGGGCAATGACTTGCTGGCCCTGATCAACGACATCCTCGATCTCTCGAAGATGGAAGCGGGCAAGCTGGATATCGTTTCCGAATCCTTCGTGGTCAGCAAGATGGCCGAGGAACTCAAGGCCAGCTTCGCCATGACGGCCCAGCAGAAGGGCCTGGGCTTCAAGGTCGAGGTCGATCCGGGCGTGCCGCAGCGTATGGAAACGGACATGCAGCGCCTGGGCCAGATCCTCAAGAACCTGCTCTCCAACGCCATCAAGTTCACCGAGAAGGGCGAGGTCAGCCTGCGCATCTATGCGGATGCCGGCGGCCGCATCGCCTTCGCCGTGCGCGATACCGGCATCGGCATCGGGGCCGACCAGCATCAGTTCATCTTCGAAGCCTTCCGCCAGGCCGATGGCAGCACCCATCGCAAGTACGGTGGTACCGGGCTGGGCCTGTCGATCTCGCGCGACCTGGCGCATCTGCTGGGGGGCGATATCCAGGTGCAGAGCCGGGTAGGCGAGGGCAGCATCTTCACGCTCTCGCTGCCGCAGGTTTACAGCGGCGAGCAGGCCGCAGTGCGGACGCCGGCGGCCGTTGCCGCACCGTCTGCGGCGGCTGCGACCTTGCAGGCGGCGCAAGTCGCTACCGCGCCTGATATCCGTATCCCCAGCCCGCAGGTGGTGCCCGGCGCGCCGGCGAAACTGCAGGACATCGCCATCGATGATGACCGTCACCGCATTGAATCGTCCTCGCGCCTGATCCTGGTGATCGAGGATGACACCGCCTTCGCCATGATCCTGCGCGACCTGGCGCACGAGATGGGCTTCCAGTGCGTGGTCACGCATTCGGCCAATGAGGGCGTGTCGGCAGCGGAGATGTATCGTCCCAGCGCCATCCTGATGGACATGAACCTGCCTGACTTCTCCGGCCTGGGCGTGCTGGATCAGATCAAGCGCAATCCCAAGACCCGCCACATCCCGGTACACGTGGTCTCGGTGGCCGATTATTCGCACGAGGCACTGGAGCGCGGTGCCATCGGCTACGCATTGAAACCGGTGCAGCGAGAAGAACTGGTAGGCGCGATCCGCAAGCTGGAAGCCAAGTTCCTGCAGGGCCTGCGCCACGTGCTGGTGGTGGAAGACGATGCGCGCCAGCTCGACAGCATCCGCCAGTTGCTGGCCGGCGAGAACATCAACCTGGTCGGCGTGCGCACGGCCGCCGACGCACTGGCCCGCCTGCGCGAGACCACCTTCGATTGCATGGTGATGGACCTGAACCTGCCCGATCTGTCCGGCTATCAGTTGCTGGAAAAGATGGCCGAGCAGGAACACGTGGCTTTCCCGCCGGTGATCGTCTATACCGGCCGTTCGCTGTCGGCCGAGGAAGAGCAGCACCTGCGCCGCTTCTCGCGTTCCATCATCATCAAGGATGCGCGCTCGCCGGAACGCCTGCTCGATGAAGTCACGCTGTTCCTGCACCAGGTGGAAACCACGCTGCCGCCGGAGAGCCAGCGCATGCTCAAGGTGGCGCGCGACCGCGAGACGGTCTTCGAAGGCCGCCGCATCCTGGTGGTGGAAGACGACGTGCGCAACATCTTTGCGCTATCCTCCGTGCTGGAACCCAAGGGCATGAAGGTCGACATCGCCCGCAACGGCCGCGAAGCCCTGGAGGCCCTGCAGCGCAGCCAGGAACAGCCGGGCGCGCCGATCGACCTGGTGCTGATGGACATCATGATGCCGGAGATGGATGGCCTGACCGCCATGCGCGAGATCCGCAAGCAAGCCGTCTGGAAGCGCCTGCCCATCATCGCCCTGACCGCCAAGGCCATGAAGGATGACCAGGAGAAATGCCTGGCCGCCGGCGCCAACGATTACATCGCCAAGCCTTTGGATGTGGAAAAACTGCTGTCCCTGGTACGCGTATGGATGCCGAAATAAACCAGGCACTGGCCAACCAGCATTTCGATATCGAGATGCAGTTGTTGCTGGATGCCATCTACCTCAAGTATCACTGCGACTTTCGCGGTTATGCCGGTGCGTCACTCAAGCGCCGCCTTGCCACCGCCATGATCCGGTTCGGCTGCGAAACGCTGTCGCAATTGCAGGACAAGGTGCTGCATGATGCGACGGTATTCCCCGCGCTCATGGATTACCTCACGGTGCAGGTCAGCGAGATGTTCCGGGATCCCAGCTATTTCCTGTCGTTACGGGAGAAGGTGATCCCGCTGTTGCGTACCTATCCATCCTTGAAGATCTGGGTAGCCGGCTGCAGCAGCGGCGAGGAAGTCTATTCGCTGGCGATCCTGTTGCGCGAGGAAGGCTTGCTCGACCGCAGCATCATCTACGCCACCGACATCAACCAGGCCGCGCTGAAGAAGGCCGAGGCCGGCGTCTACGAGCTCGACCGTATCCCCGGTTTCACCAGCAACCACCAGAAATCCGGGGCGAAGACCTCGCTTTCGGATTACTATACGGCCGCGTACGGTGCCGTCGTCTTCGACAAGTCGCTGCGCAAGAACGTGGTCTTCTCCGATCACAGCCTGGCCACCGACAGTGTCTTTGCCGAGATGCACCTGGTGTCCTGCCGCAACGTGCTGATCTATTTCAACCGCCATTTGCAGGAACGCGCGCTCGGCCTGTTCCGTGAATCGCTGGTGCGCAAGGGCTTCCTGGGACTGGGTTCGAAGGAATCGATGCGTTTCTCGACGCACGGTCCTGCCTTCGATGAAGTGGTGCGGGAAGATCGCATCTTCCAGAAGAAGGGGGAGCTATGAGCCTCGTCCCGCTGCCGGCCCTGGGTGGCCGTGCGATTGATGCGATCGTCATCGGTGCTTCTGCCGGTGGCGTGGAAGCCTTGTCGGAAATCCTGCCGGCGCTGCGGCGTGGTGCGCAGGTGGCGACCATGGTGGTACTGCACATTCCGCGCGAACGCCCCAGCCTGCTGGCCACCATCTTCGCCGATCGCTGCGGCCAGCCGGTAGTGGAAGCCCAGGACAAGGAGCCGGCGCAGCCGGGCGTGATTTACTTTGCGCCACCGGATTATCATCTGCTGGTGGATCGCAGTGATCAGGGGCCGGTGCTGGCCATGTCCAACGATGAACTGGTGAATTATTCGCGCCCGGCCATCGATGTGCTGTTCGAATCGGCGGCCGATGTTTACCGCGAGCGTTTGCTGGGCATCGTGCTGACCGGCGGCAATCATGACGGTGCGGCCGGATTGCAGGCCATTGCGCGCGCCGGTGGCGTGACCGTGGTACAAAGTCCGCAACAGGCACAGGTACCTTACATGCCGGCGCAGGCATTGGCGCTGGGACAGATTGATTATGTGCTCACGCTCCCGCAGATCGCCGATCTGCTGCGCACCCTGGGCGTATCGGGGAATGACCAGGAAAAGGAACGCAGGTGACAGAAAAATACAAAGACAGAGACCTGCCGCGGGTGAAATTCCTGCTGGTCGATGATCTCGACGAAAACTTGTTGGCCCTCTCGGCCCTGCTGCAGCGGGACGATGTCGAGCTGCTGCTGGCCCGCTCGGGCCTGGAGGCGCTCGAACTGCTGCTGCAGCATGACGTGGCACTGGCCTTCCTGGACGTGCAGATGCCGGACATGGATGGCTTCGAGCTGGCCGAGCTGATCCGCGGCAGCGAGCGTACCCGCAACGTGCCGCTGATCTTCGTCACGGCGGGTGTACGTGATGAGCGCCGCCAGTTCAAGGGCTATGAGAGTGGTGCAGTGGACTTCCTCTACAAGCCCATCGAGCCGCATATCCTGCGCAACAAGGCCGATGTGTTCTTCCAGCTGTATCGCCAGAAGCAGTTGCTGGCGCTGGAGTTGAAGCAGCGCACCGAGACCCTGCGCATGAACGAAATGTTCGTGGCCATCCTCGGCCACGACCTGCGCAATCCGCTGAGTGCGGTGGTGATGGCGGCCACGCTGCTGCAGCGGACGTACAAGGAAGAGGTGGCACAGAAGGCCTCGCAACAGATTCTCAACGGTGGCAAGCGCATGGCCAAGCTGATCGACAACATGCTCGATCTGGCCCGCGCGCGCCTGGCCGGCGGCATCCCGCTGGTGCGTGCCAGTGCCTGCCTGGGCGAGATCACCGAACGGGTCGTGCAGGAATACCAGGCCACGTATCCGGGCAGTGTGGTCGAGCGCCGCATCGAGGGCGATGACAATGGCTATTGGGATGGCGACCGCCTGGGCCAGGTAGTGGCCAATCTGCTGGGCAACGCTTTGCAGCACGGCGCGGCGGACAGTCCGATCTGCATCGGCATCGATGGCCGCAGCGAGCAGGAAGTGGTCATGACCATCGCCAATCGCGGTGTCATTCCGGCGGCCTTGTTGCCGGTGATCTTCGATCCCTTCCGCGGTGGCGAGCGTGAGGTCGGCCGCAAGGAAGGTCTCGGACTGGGCCTGTTCATTGCCCAGCAGATCGTCAAGTCGCATGGTGGAAGCATCACCATGAGTTCGGATGACCAGGTGCAGACCATGGTGACGGTGAGGTTGCCTAGGCGTTGAGCGTCGCTGCATTCCTGCTGGCCACGGCTGTATCCGAAATGCCTGCTCCCTGGAGCAGGCATTTTTATTGGTGCCTGCTGCGTAACCTCCTCGCAATATTCTCCTGGTCTTGGACAGGCTGGATTCAAGCTGTGCCGGCAAGACGACGTCCGTCAAGAAATCGCTTGTCAATCAAAGTTGATCGGTCTATATTGTGTGTACCGAACAGTACATACGGTACTGAAAGGTACACTAATTGGAGAAACATCATGTCGATTCGCCCGCCGCTTCCCCCTTTCACTCGTGAAACCGCCATCGAAAAAGTCCGTCTTGCCGAAAACGGCTGGAATACCCGTGACGCCGAAAAAGTTGCGCTGGCCTATACCGAAGACAGCTGGTGGCGCAATCGCGCCGAATTCGCACAAGGCCGTGAAGCCATCACCGCACTGCTCAAGCGCAAGTGGACGCGTGAGCTGGATTACCGCCTGGTCAAGGAGCTGTGGGCCTTCGACGGTGCGCGCATCGCGGTGCGCTTTGCCTACGAGTACCATGATGATTCCGGCCAGTGGTATCGCGCTTACGGCAACGAGAACTGGGAATTCGATGCGCAGGGCCTGATGCATCACCGTCACGCTTGCATCAACGAGCATCCGATCAAGCCGGAAGAACGCAAATTCCTGTGGGACAATAGTGGCCCGCGCCCGGCGGATCATCCCGGGCTGAGCGATTTCGGTATCTGAGGAAAATGAATGGCTAGAGTCATTGCGGAAAAAGACGATGTGATCCCCCTGCTGGCGGAAGTCTTCCGCACCTATGGCTTCGAGGGGGCGAGCCTGGCGCGCATCAGCGAAGGGACCAGGCTGGGCAAGGGGAGCATCTATCACTTTTTCCCGGGCGGCAAGGAGGAAATGGCGCAAGCCGTGCTGGGCCACGTGGATGCGTGGTTCCGGCAGCATGTGTTCGAGGCGTTGAACGAGCGTGACGATGCCGTGGCAGGCATCAAGGCCATGTTCGACGATGTCAGCCGCTATTTCCTCTCGGGGCAGCGTGTCTGCCTGGTCGGCGTATTTGCGCTGGGCAATGAGCGCGATCGCTTTGCCGTGATGGTGCGTGATTACTTCATCGCCTGGATCGATGCGCTCGCGTCCGCCCTGGTGCGGACCGGGCGCAAGCCCAAGGAAGCCAGAACGCTGGCCGAGGAAGTCGTGGGCGGGATACAGGGCGCGCTGGTGCTGGCCCGCGCCCTGGACAGTACCGATGTGTTTGCCGATGCGTTGAAGCGTTTCCAGAAGCGGCTGTTGGGCTGATCTCCCGTCCAGCAGGTGAATGCAACGGCATGGGGTTGCCGTTGTGTTCTGCGAGCGATTCGGCATCGGAAAGGCCGTGTACTTGGTGTTTGAGTTTCAACGAGGACGACAACTGCGGATACAAGGGGGGGTACCTTGAAACACCGATTCATGAGATGGACGGCGATGTTGCTTTGGTCGACATGCCTGTTCGCCTCTGCAGAGGAAAAAACTCAACCGCCTGTGACGATGGAAAACTCCATCGGCATGCAGATGGTGCTGATCCCGGCGGGCGAATTCTGGATGGGAACCGAGGAGTCGCTGGCCGCGCTGAAGCAGGCCTATCCGGATTATGAGGAGCGGCGGCTGCGCGATCTCGACGATGAACGGCCGCGGCACAAGGTGCTGATCACCCATCCCTTCTATCTCGGGAAGCATCTGGTCACCGTGGGCCAGTTCGCGAAATTCCTGGCCGAGTCCGGCTATACCCCGGAATCCATTCGCGATCAGACCGGCGGTTACGGCTACAACCCGCGCTACGATCCTGAGAAGACCGAACGCAAAGACGCATTCGAAGGCCGCAGCCCGCAATACAGCTGGAAAAACCCCGGCTTCCCCCAGGCCGATGATCATCCGGTACTCAACGTCACCTGGAATGATGCATCAGCCCTTGCAGCCTGGCTCAGTGAGAAAGAGCACGCGCACTATCGTCTGCCGACCGAAGCCGAATGGGAATACGCTTGCCGCGCGGGGACGACGACGCGCTATCCCAATGGCGATGATCCGGAGGGCCTGAGTCAGATCGCCAACACCTTTGATGCCGACGCTGCTCCCTACTGGCCACGCATGGCCGGTCGCGCGCTGAATAGTCACGACGGCTTCGCCTTCACCTCGCCGGTGGGCAGTTTCCCTGCGAATGCCTTCGGGCTGTATGACATGGTAGGCAATGCCTGGGAATGGACCGCCGACTGGTATGGCGAAGAGACCTATGCGCGTTCACCGCTGGCCGACCCGCGCGGGCCAGCCAGCGGTGAAACCAAGGTGCGGCGCGGTGGCTCGTGGCATACCTGGTCACTGTATGCGCGGTGTGCCTTCCGGAACTGGAATACCGTCAGTACGCGCTATACGCTGGTGGGGATCAGGCTGGTGCGGGATGTGGAAGTTCGGCATTGAAAATTCAGTTGGGCGCGGCAACCGGCGTGATTTTCATCTGGCGGGGGTCGTCTTGAAGTCAGTGGCGATGCTGGAGAGCTTGATTACCTTGTTTTGTTTTTCAGCTGAAAGAGGGCGGAGCGCCAATGAAAGAGTTGAGGTTCAATATTTTCGGGAAGCTTATTGTCGTGACAGGCGTATGCGCTACTTGGCGAGCTTGCTATCTCGGGCCGGAAGGGAAGCGCAGACCGGCGGATGTCGTGATGCCCCCTGTGCTTACCGAATAGGGGCTTTTTGGCTATCTGGCGGATGTCTGTCATGAGAACGCAACGCCGCGAAACTTTACTTCCACTAAATGAAAAATATCAGTCCAGAAAACGCTCCACTGTCTTTGGAAAAATGGGATGACAGACACATCGAAGAACTTGCCCTTATTGCGAACAACAAAAATATATCGGGAAATATGGCAGATAGATTTCCCTCGCCATACAAGTTTGATGACGCTGTCGCCTGGATTCACGAAATGAAATCGCATCCTCACCGCCATGCGTGGGCGATAGAATTCAACGGCAGGTTGGCGGGAGGAATCAGTCTGGTACCTCGATCGGGCTCCTTGAAGCACTGTTCAGGCATCGTCTATTGGCTGGGTGAGCAGTATTGGGGATTGGGCCTGGCGACAGAGAGTGTGCGGCGCGTGCTTGCTTTTGCGTTTGATGTCGAGCAATTTGTCCGGGTTGAGACAACAGTATTTGAGTGGAATCTGGCTTCCATCAGAGTCTTGGAAAAATGCGGCTTTGTCCGTGAAGGTACGCTAAGAGCGAGCTTCATGAAGAATGGACGCATCGTTGATCGGCACTTGTACGCTGCTCTGAGTACAGAAAACAAAAAGAGATTTGAAACTTGAAATCGTGCTCAGGCACTTGCTTTCAAGAGGTAAATGCTCTTGTCTGCGTGATTGTGAGCTGGCACCTCTCCAATCGGTCAGAAAATCATGCCTGCTCCAAAGAGCAGGCATTTTCATTTCATCAGGCCGGCCACTGCTCACTGCCACCCATACCGCCTGGCATACCACCCCTTCATCCCCTGGATCAGCACCGCATAGGCGACCAGGATCGCCACCAGCCACGGGAAGTACGACAGCGGCAGCGCCTCCAGCTTGAAGTAATGCGCTAGCGGCGTCATCGGGATCGCAATGCCGATGGCCATGATGACCAGCGTCATCCCCATCAGCGGCCAGGAGGCGCGGCTCTGGAAGAAGGGGATGCGGCGCGTGCGGATCATGTGCACGATCAGCGTCTGCGACAGCAAGCCTTCAATGAACCAGCCGGACTGGAACAGGGTTTGATGTTCCGGCGTGCTGGCGCCGAAGACATACCACATCAGCGCAAAGGTCGTGATGTCGAAGATCGAGCTGATCGGTCCAAAGAAGACCATGAAGCGGCCGATGTCACCGGCATCCCAGCGCTGCGGCTTTTCCAGGAATTCCTTGTCGACGTTGTCGAAGGGAATCGAGATCTGCGAGACGTCATACAGCAGGTTCTGCACCAGCAGATGCAAGGGCAGCATCGGCAGGAAAGGCAGGAAGGCACTGGCAATCAGGACCGAGAAGACATTGCCGAAGTTGGAGCTGGCCGTCATCTTGATGTATTTCAGCATGTTGGCGAAAGTCTTGCGGCCTTCCAGCACACCTTCTTCCAGCACCATCAGGCTCTTCTCCAGCAGGATCAGATCCGCCGCTTCCTTGGCAATATCCACCGCCGTATCCACCGAGATGCCGATGTCGGCAGCACGCAGGGCCGGCGCATCATTGATTCCATCACCCATGAAACCGACCACGTGTCCGCGATCATGCAGCACGCGCACGATGCGTTCCTTGTGCGCCGGCGAAAGCTTGGCGAAGACCGTCACCGTCTCCACCGCCTGCGACAGCTCGGCATCGCTCATCTTCTCGACATACGAACCCAGCAGCATGCCCTTGACCTCCAGTCCAACCTCACGGCAGATCTTGGCGGTGACCAGCTCGTTGTCGCCGGTCAGGATCTTGACCTTCACGCCATGCGCACGCAATGCGGCCAGCGCCGGGGCGGTCGATTCCTTGGGCGGATCGAGGAAGGCGATGTAACCGATCAGCACCAGGTCCGATTCGTCAGCCAGGCTGTAGACCTCTTTGGTCGGCGGCAAGTCCTTGGCAGCCACGCCGACCACGCGCAGGCCCTCGGCGTTGAGGCTGCCGGTGGTGGCGCGGATCTCTTCCAGCAAGGCCGGGGTCAGCGGTACCACTTCGCCATTGACGCGGGCGCGCGAGCACACCGAGACGATTTCCTCGACCGCACCCTTGCAGATCAGTTCGTGGTGATCCTCGCGCTCGGACACCACCACCGACATGCGGCGGCGCTGGAAGTCGAAAGGAATTTCGTCGACCTTGCGATAGGCCGAGGCGATGGACATTTCACGTTGCAGCTCGGCGTGCTCCAGCACGGCCACGTCCAGCAGGTTCTTCAGGCCGGTCTGGTAATAACTGTTCAGGTAAGCGTATTGCAGCACTTCGTCGTCGGGCTCGCCATGAATGTTGGTATGACGTTCCAGGAAAATCTTGTCCTGCGTCAGCGTTCCGGTCTTGTCGGTGCACAGCACGTCCATCGCACCGAAGTTCTGGATCGCATCGAGCCGCTTGACGATCACCTTCTTGCGCGACAGCGCCACCGCGCCCTTGGCCAGGGTCGAGGTCACGATCATGGGCAGCATCTCCGGCGTCAGGCCCACGGCCACGGAGAGGCCGAACAGGAAGGCTTCCACCCAGTCGCCCTTGGTGAAACCGTTGATGAAGAACACCACCGGCGTCATCACCAGCATGAAGCGGATCAGCAGCCAGCTGACCTTGTTGACGCCCGCCTGGAAGGCAGTCGGCGTGCGGTCCGTGGCGGTGACGCGTTCAGCCAGCGCACCAAAATACGTGCGCTTGCCGGTGGTCAGCACCACGCCCGTGGCCGAGCCGCTGACCACGTTGGTGCCCATGAAGCAGAGGTTGTCCAGCTCCAGCGGGCTGCTGGTATTGAGGTTGCTGGGGGTGACGAATTTTTCTACCGGCAGCGATTCGCCGGTCATCGCGGCCTGGCTCACGAACAGGTCCTTGGCGGCCAGCAGACGCAGGTCAGCGGGGATCATGTCGCCGGCCGAGAGCAGCACGATGTCGCCCGGCACCAGCTTGTGGATCGGTACCTCGACGCGGCGCGCGCCCTTGGGGTGCAGCATGACGTCGAAGTAACGCTGCGCCTCGGCGGCGATCTCTTCGACCTGGTCGTGGCGCATCACGGTCGCGGTGTTGCTGACCATGGCCTTGAGCTTGTCGGCGGCAGTGTTGGAACGTGCTTCCTGCACGAATCGCAGCAAGGTCGAGACCACTACCATGGTGCCGATGACGATGGCGGCCTTCATGTCCTCGGTGTAGAAGGAGACCGCAGCCAGCAGGGTCAGCAGCAGGTTGAACGGGTTCTTGTAGCAGTGCCACAGGTGGACATACCAGGTCAGCGGCTTCTCGTGCTCGACTTCGTTGGGGCCACTGTGTTCACGGATGGCATCGGCTTCCGATTCGGTCAGGCCGTCGGGGCGCGACTGCAGACGCTGCAGCAGGGCCTGGGCTTCGCTGCGGGAGGCTTCGCTCAATTGCTCGGCCAAGGTTTGCGGGACTTCCTTGGTGACCGGGGCGCTGCGGAACATGTCCATGCCCAGGCGGCGGAAGTGACGGTCCATACCGCGTGCGCGGATGAAGCTGACAAAGGTTTCTTTCAGCAGGTTCAGATTCATGGCGTGCTTCTTTTCTTGTTGGGCCTCGTCCCGTGGACGAAGCGGTTTGCATCGCGTCGGCCTGCAGCAGGGCAGGCCGGCATCGGGGTCAGCGCCGTGGACGGCCCCCGCCAAGACGGGCGGCCGGACGCGGCGCGCTGGGTCTTCGCGTGTTCATGATGAATGTGTCTGTCGCATTGCAGCCTCCGCCTGGTTGAGCGGAGTACCTGTCATCGGCACCTGACGGCGGCAACAGACGTGCAGCCGCATGGCGGCTGGCCATGCGGAAGGCGGTGCGTCATGACGCGCGCGGCATCAGGCGAGCCGGTTGCCGGCTCGATGGAGCGGGCAATGCGGTCGCGATGCAGCTGCGTTCTGACGCCGTGTCTGCGGCGGTCGATCGTCGATCTGTCGTTGTGAGGGAATGTCGTTGTCAGCGGCGCTGCTGAAAACCGGCCTGGAAAGACCGCGCGCTGCCGACATGAATTGCCGTCATCTGCCTGGTGCAAGATGACGACAGGATGAAGTCCTGCTGAAATCCTTGCTGAGGCTTAACCCGGAATTAACCGGCAACAACTGTCACCCGAACAAGTGCCCATGAGAGGGACTCCAAAAAATGAGAACGGGCGAATTCTACGCCCGCGCGGAAAACAGGGTCAAGGCAAATTCGCCCGTGTTGCCGAAAATTTGTGCATCCGCAACAAGATGGAGCGGAAGCTTTCTGCTTCACAGCGAGGATGGTGAAGCGGTATTTCGCTGCTCTGGACGCTGCTGTGCAGCACCGATTCTCGCCGGGTGAGCCTTGTCTTCCATGGTGTACGGCCTATACTCGAAACGAGGCAAGCCCGAACAGAGTACGCGCAGCAACCCCGCGCCAAACCAATAAACTCGACCAGGAGACGCATCATGCCCAACCTCATCATGAACAATCTGATGTTCTTCATTCCCATGGCGCTGGCGGGTTTGTTGCTCTGCGGCGAGGTTCCGGTGGCGTCACGGATGGTCCGAACCAGTTTGAGAGCAGTGGGCGCGGTCTTCGGCGCACTGCTCGCGCTTTTAGTACTGGAAGCACTGCCAGTGCTAATTTAGCGGGCTTTCTGCGGCCCGCTTTGCCGCTCGTTGCGGCAGTGGCCGGGGCATCGGCGCAGGCATTTTTTTAGGGAAGTACGCCTATCATTCCGTCATGCTGATCGCCCCGCCTTGATTTCCCTAGGTCGATGTTTTCACAGTGGTCTCGTGGCGGCCCCGAAAACATCGGCCTTTTTTGCGCCCATCGTTTTCGTGGCTTCTTCGCTGCACGCCTATACGCAGCAGGGAGGCGGCGGCTGATTGGGCATGCGCGGCGCGCGCTCCAGCGCCGGATCCCAGACCACCAGGCGATCGCGCCCGGTTTCCTTGGCGCAGTACATGGCGTGGTCGGCGCGTTGCAGCCAGACGAAATGAGCGTCCATGTCCGCAGAGAAGGGCACCAGTCCGGCACTGACCGTACAACCATATAAATTGTTTTCATCATTTCTGGTGCGCGCCGCTTCGATCAACCGCTGTGACAGCGCCAGCGCATCGGCTGGCGACACGTCGCGCAGGATCACGCCGAATTCCTCACCGCCGTAACGTCCGATCGCATCCTGTTCGCGCAGCATGGTCCGCAGCAGGCGCGCGAAGTTGCGCAGCACCTCGTCGCCGATCAGGTGGCCCCAGGTGTCGTTGATGCTCTTGAAGTGGTCCAGGTCCAGCAACAGCAGGAAGGTCTGGTGCTGCGCGGAGCTCTGGCGGTGCAGGCGTTCGAATTCGCCCAGCAGCAGGCTCTCCCAGTAGCGGCGATTGAACAGCAGTGTGAGTCCATCGAGCTGGCTGACAATCTCGAACTGGCGTGAGCGATCGGCCAGCTTCTTCGACATCAGATAGGTCGACTGCCCCAGCGCCAGGGGATAGAGCATCATCATCGGCAGGCAGGCGAGGATGGTCGTCAGGTCCGACTGCGGCTGGAAATGCGCGCCCAGCAGCCACCAGCCCAGCACGCCAGCCACCAGGCTGGCATACAGGCCGCGCATGAACAGGCGCAGTCCGCCGGCGGCGATATTGTCCATCGACAGCATCGAGATGATGACCGCACTGGGCACCAGGTTGCCGTGCAATGCTGCAATCCAGAAACCGCCAAAGGCGGCGTCGATGACCAGGTTGCGCCGCTCGGCGCGATACGGGATCACCGACCTGAGGGCCCACTGGCGCGCCAGATGCGGCCACAGGTAGCCATGCACGCCCAGCAACAGCCACAGCGGCCATGGCACGGGATGCTGCAGGAAGCCGGCGGCGACGCAGAAAAATCCCACGCCAAGGCCAATCACCCGCAGACGGTAGATGCGCTGCACGAAGCGCACGCCCTTGCCGGCCAGCGCCGCCTGGCTCGCCTCGCCGGAACGCGCGGGTCGCTGGCGCAGCAGGGCAAGCGGATTGAGTACGTCCAGCAGCAAGGCCAGCAGGCGTGCGGCGGGCGGTCGCGGGGTGGGGCAATCGGGATTGGAGGGGGAGGACATGTTCATGTTTTTCTTTCGTCTGGTCCGCGGGTGATGTCAGCCGGGCCAGCGGTCGCCGGAGTTTCTGGTACGCACGATTACATGCAAGCGATGATTATCAGTCACGCAGCGTAACGCCATGTGGCGGCTGTTCGCAAGCCCGCTCTGCGCTTGCCTTGACCATGATCTTGCGCACACGGGGGAACCGTTTCCGCCGGGCATTGGTCAGTGTCAGGCCGGGCCGTTCACATCGCATCTTTCATCGCGCCTTTCACGCAGGATGAGAACAGACTCTAGTGTCGCATGGCAAGGTGACGCGCCGATGTCGTCATCGCCGCCTGCTGCACCGACGGCCGGTCATGCATCCCTTTATAATGCCTGCTCCTCATTTCCGTCTTCATCATGTTCCGCTTCCCCCGTCTCGTGAAGTCTCCCCGGCTTGGTCTTTCTTCGTTGTGGCTGGCGCTGCTGGCCAGCAGCGCCGTCCCCGTCGTCCATGCACAGGGCCTGCCGCCGTCGGTGGTGGGGGCGCTGCGCGTGGCCCATATTCCGCAGCAGAATACCGGCGTCGTGGTGGTCGATGCCGACAACGGCAAGCGCATGCTGGCGGCCAACAATACCGGGCAGCCGTTCAATCCGGCCTCCGTGATGAAGCTGGTGACCACGGATGCCGCGCTCGAAATCCTCGGGCCGACCTACACCTGGAAGACCCAGGCCTACATCGATGGCACGCTTGCCGGGGGCGTGCTCAATGGCGACCTGATCCTCAAGGGCGGGGGCGATCCCAAGCTGGTGCTGGAGAATTTCTGGCTGTTCCTGCGCCAGCTGCGCGCACGCGGCATCAAGGACATTCGCGGCAACCTGGTGCTGGATCGTACGTATTTTGCGGAGTCCAGCTATGACCCCTCGCAGTTCGATGGCGATCCGCAGAAGCCTTACAACGCCGGTCCCGATGCCCTGCTGATGAATTACCGCACCCAGGCTTTCCGTTTTGAGCCGGATGCCGCCAGTGGCGTGGTCAGCGTGAGCATGGATCCACCGATGGCCGGCATCACCGTCACGCCGCCACGCTTGTCGCAGGAGCCCTGCGGCGACTGGCAGGGCAAGCTGAAGATGAACAACGACCCCAACGCCGTCAGTTTCACCGGCAGCTACAGCGCCGACTGCGGGCCGCGCGTGTGGTATGTCCATCCGTATCGCATGAACAATGTGCAGTATGTAGGCGCGAGTTTTGTACAGATGTGGGCCGACCTCGGCGGCAGTTTTGCCGGGCGTGTGGTCAACGGTCAGGTCACGCCTTCGGCGCGGTTGATGGTGGAAGTGCAGTCGCCCCCGTTGCCGGAAGTCATCCGCGACATCAACAAGTACAGCAACAACGTGATGGCGCGCCAGGTGCTGCTGACGCTGGGGGCGGAGATGACCGACCAGCCCGGAGACACCGTCAATGCCGCGCGCGCGGTGCGCGGCTGGCTCAATGACAAGGGCATCGATACCAATGGCCTGGCCATCGAGAACGGTGCCGGTCTTTCGCGCGTGGAGCGCGTCACGCCGGCGCTGCTGGCCAGCGTGCTGGTGCAGGCCTATCGTTCGCCGTTGATGCCGGAGTTCGTGTCCTCGCTGCCGCTGGTCGGTTACGACGGTACCATGCGCCGTCGCCTGAAGACGCAGAGCGTGGCGGGGCAGGCGCACATCAAGACCGGCACGCTCAATGACGTGCGTTCGATTGCGGGCTATGTGCAGGCGGCCTCGGGCAAGACCTATGTGGTGGTGTTCCTGATCAATCACGCTGCCGCACCGAATGGGCAGCAGGCGCAGGATGCCTTGTTGCAGTGGGTCTACGAAAACGGTTGAGATGAAGAACGGGCGGCTTCAATCGCAGCCGCCGCCTCCACCATCACCCCCTCCGCCGCCATCCCCGCCGCCGCAGTCTCCCCCGCTTCCTCCGTCAGAGCCACTGCCGGAGCTGCTGGCGTCGCCGGCCCAGCCAGCGCCGTTGCTTGCAGGAACACCCGGTGAGCTATAGCGTGTCTTGCTGTAATAGGAGGGAGCGCGATAATGCACGGGCGGCTGCGGCCGGGGCATCACGCGGCGCATGATCATGCGCAGGAGCAGCAACAGTGCGGCAAGCGCCACCAGCCAGAACAGTATTTTCATGGCATCAAAGTAGCAAGGGTTTGTCCGAGAGTTCGTTGTGCAGCTCGTCGCGGCCCCCAGGGTCGCGCGGCAAGACCTTCGCCAGGATGGCGTGCAGGCTGGCGAGTGCCTGCAGTGTGCTGGCCTCGTATTGGCCGGCGGCATATCCGGCAGTCATCTGCTTGCACACCTGCTGCCATTGCTCCCGCGTGACGCGGGCGTTGATGCCACGATCAGCCACGATCTCGACCTTGCGGTCGGCCAGGTTGAGATAGACCAGCACGCCGCAGTTTTCTTCGGTATCCCAGATGCGGTAATGCGAAAACAGCTCATGCGCGCGCTGCCGCGCGCTTTCGCCGCGCCGCACTGCGCCCAGCGTGAGCGCGGCTTCGACGATCACGCGCACTTGCGCGCGATGCTGCCGCTCACCTTCGCCGATGCTGGCCTGGATCGCCTTGAGGGTGGAAGAGGGAAAGATGCGCCGTGCCGCCGCACGCGTCATGCGCAAGTGGCGCAACATGCGCGCAAACAGGGAAGGGGATGCGTTGTTGTGCGCCATGTCACCAGTCTCCCGAGGCACCGCCGCCATCGAATGTGCCGCCACCGCCGGAGAAGCCGCCACCGGATGATCCGCCAAATCCACCACCGAAGCCGCCGCCACCCGAACGCGAACCGCCCCGTCCGGAACTGGCCTGGCGCAAGGCCTCGTCGACCAGGCTGCCGATGATGACGCCGGCGGTCGTGCTGCCGCCGCGTCCCCAGTCATTGCTGTTGAGGACATTGCGGCTGCTGCGGCGCGACTTGAGCAGGACCGTGAAGAACACCACCAGGAACAGCCCGATCACCATCAGCGTGATCCATCCACCGCCATCGTCAGTCTGTACCGCACTGGACGAACGCTTGGCCGGTGGCAGCTTTTCCTGTTCCAGCAAGGTGGTGATGGCCGTCACGCCTGCCGCCAGGCCGCCATAGAAATCGTTCTGGCGGAAGTGCGGGGCGATCACGTCTTCGAGAATGCGCTTGGATTGCGCATCGGTGAGGCTGCCTTGTACCCCACGCCCGGCTTCGATGCGCAGGCGGCGCAGGGATTTGGGATTGTCCTTGGCGACGATCAGGATCACGCCGTCATCGACGCCCTTGCGGCCCAGCTTCCAGGCCTCGGCCACGCGGATGCTGTATTGCTCGATGGCTTCGGGGGCGGTGGAGGACATCAGCAGCACGCCGATCTGGCTGCCGGTGCGCTGTTCGATCTCGGCCAGCACGCCTTCAAGGGCCTGGCGCTGCTGCGGCTGCAGCAGGTGGACCTGGTCGATCACGTGGGCTGACAGCGGCGGCACCGGCACCAGGCCGTCATCGGCACGGGCCGGGGCGGCCAGCGCGATCCACGCCAGCAGCCAGCAGGTCAGGAGCAGCTTGCGCATGGCCAATCGGGGCTCCCGCGCTTACTTGCCGAAGTTGACCGCGGGCGCGGTCGAGATGGCTTTTTCGTTTTCTACCGTGAACGAGGGTTTGACTTCATAGCTGAACAGCTTGGCCGTGATGTTGGTGGGGAAGCTGCGTGCCAGGATGTTGTAATCCTTCACAGCGGCAATATAGCGCTGGCGGGCTACGGTGATGCGGTTTTCGGTGCCTTCCAGCTGGGATTGCAGGTCGCGGAAGCTGGTGTCGGCCTTCAACTGCGGGTAGTTCTCGGAGACCGCCATCAGGCGCGACAGCGCCGAAGACAATTGCCCCTGCACTTCCTGGAATTTGGCGAAGGCCTTGGGGTCGTTGAGCACTTCCGGGGTGATCTGGAAGCTGGTGGCCGCAGCGCGGGCGCGGGTGACGGCTTCCAGGGTGTCCTTCTCGTGCGAGGCATAGCCCTTGACGGTGTTGACCAGGTTCGGGATCAGGTCGGCGCGGCGCTGGTACTGGTTGACCACTTCGCCCCAGGCCGCCTTGGTGGCTTCATCCTTGGCCTGGAATTCGTTGTAGCCGCAGCCGGAGAGGGTGAGGGCCGTCATGGCAATGGCCAGCCAGGCGAAGAGTTTTTTCATGTTGTTTTCCTCGTAGCAAAAGTGAAGCAAAGGGAGCGCATGAGACCATGCAAACCTGCTGAAGTGCCCGATGTTCCGTGAAAAACCCTGAACATCAGTCAAAAATCGAGGTCTGGACAGGCCGGCGCGCTACAATAGCGCATCTTTCAGTTAAAGGCATCACCGTGACATTCATCGAGAAACTCAACGCTGCGTGGACTTCGCGCAATTCCCTGCTGTGCGTCGGCCTGGACCCCGACCTCAAGAAATTCCCCGCCGAGCTGCAGGGCAAGCCGGACGCGATCTTCGAATTCTGCCGCGCCATCATCGATGCCACCGCCGAAGCCGCATGTGCCTTCAAGCCGCAGATCGCCTATTTCGCTGCCCTCGGCGCGGAAGAGCAGCTGGAGCGCATCTGCGACTACCTGCGCAGCAACTACCCCGAGATCCCGCTGGTGCTCGATGCCAAGCGCGGCGACATCGGCGCCACCGCCGAGCAGTATGCCCGCGAAGCCTTCGAGCGCTATGACGCCGACGTCGTCACGGTCAGCCCCTACATGGGCTGGGACTCGGTCTCGCCCTATCTGGAATGGAAGGATCGCGGCGTGATCGTGCTGTGCCGCACCTCCAACGCCGGTGGTTCCGACCTGCAATTCCTGGAAGTCGATGGCAAGCCGCTGTACCAGCACGTGGCGCGCCTGGTGGCCGAGAAGTGGAATACCAACGGCCAGTGCGGCCTGGTGGTTGGCGCCACCTTCCCGCACGAGCTGGCGCAGGTGCGCGCCATCATCGGCGACATGCCGCTGCTGGTGCCGGGCGTGGGTGCCCAGGGGGGCGACGTGCAAGCGACGGTCACCTCCGGCAAGACGGCCTCGGGTACGGGCATGATGATCAATTCTTCACGTGCCATCCTCTACGCCAAGCCGGAAGCCGGCGAAGATTTCGCCGCTGCGGCGCGCCGGGTGGCGATCCAGACGCGTGACGAGATCAACCGCTTCCGCTGAACCGCGCAAGCAGAGATGAAGAAAAAGGCGGCGACTCCATGGGAGCGCCGCCTTTTTCTTCATGTTCGCCGCTTCAATCTGCCAGAAGCTTCAGCAAGCCCTTGAGCGAATGTTCCACGGTCTGGGCCCGTACCTGCTGGCGGTCGCCCTTGAAGACCAGGCGTTCGGTATAGGTCTTGTCGCCCACGCGCCAGCCGAAGCAGACGGTGCCGACCGGCTTGCCCGGTACCGCACCGCCGGGGCCGGCAATGCCGGTGGTGGAGACGGCCACGTCCGAGCTGCTGTTGGCGACTGCCCCTTCGGCCATGGCACCGGCGATTTCCTCGCTGACTGCGCCATGCTGGGCGATCAGGGCTTCGGAAATATCCAGCAATTCGTTCTTGGAGGCGTTCGAATAGGTCACGAAACCGCAATCGAACCATTCCGAGGATCCGGCGATTTCAGTGATGGCGTGGGCGATGCCGCCACCGGTACAGGATTCTGCAGTGGCCAGGAGCAGGCCTTTGGCTTTGAGGGTGTGGCCGACGCGGGTGGCCAGGTCCAGGGTGCTGTCCATGAGTGTCATCCTCGGCTGTGCCGCAGTCAGCGCCGGGTGGCGGGCGCGCTGCGGTCGGTTGATCAACGAAGTGCGTGAACTAGCATACTCCCATGTCAGGAAATGTTGTATCGGACAAGGTCCGATTGTTCACTTCCAGTTACCAATAAGTGCGCCAGAACGCAAACACCAGCAGCGTATAGAAGGCCGCCACGATGTCATCCCACATCACGCCGAAACCGCCCTTGAAGCGGCGGTCGAACCAGGCGATCGGGGGTGGCTTGACCATGTCGAAGAAGCGGAACACCACAAAAGCCGCGAACTGCGTCTTCAGGCTGGCCGGCATCACCAGCACCAGCACCAGCCAGAAGGCGATGATCTCGTCCCACACCATGCTGCCGTCATCGGGCGAATTGAGCGCCTGCCCGGTGCGATGGCAGGCCCAGATGCCGATGATGAACCCGGCCGCAATGATCACCAGCCAGTTGGCCGCGGTGAAGACGTGCGGCCAGCGTGTCGACAGCACCACGTAGGACAGCCATGCGAAGAGCGTTCCGGCCGTGCCCGGCATGATGGGCGAGAGGCCGCTGCCGAAGCCCTGGGCGATCCAGTGCGCCGGATGCGCCAGCATGAAGTGCGGGGTCGGCTTGCGTTTGCGGGGAGAGGCCGAAGGCGGCGGCGGGAAGGGCGAAGAAGCTGGGTTCATGAACGGAAATGATCGAAGGAGTCCGGTGTGTCCTGCAGCGGTTCACCAGCGGCATCCAGCAGCCGCAGACCGGCCTGCGCATCGATCTGGCCGATGCGGGTGACGGCGGTGCCGGCGGACTGGGCCGCCTTCAGGACCGCCTCGCGCTGGCGCGCCGGGGCAGTGAAGCAAAGTTCGTAATCGTCGCCACCGGACAAGGTAAAGCGGCGGCGCAGGTGCAGGTCGCGCTGCTGCAAGGCCGGGCCGGGCGGCAGGGCGTCCACGTCCAGCGTCGCCCCTGCATGGGAACGATCGAGGATGTGGCCGAGGTCGCCCGCCAGGCCATCGGAGATGTCGATGGCGGCATGGGCAATGCCGCGCAGGGCCAGTCCCAGCGCCACGCGCGGGGTAGGCGCGTGCATGCGCGGGGCAGCCAGCTGCAGTGCTTCGCTGTTGATGTCGAATTCCTGGCGGTAGCCGGCCAGTGCCAGACGGGCATCGCCCAGCGTGCCGGAGACCCAGATGTCATCGCCCGCACGGGCAGCATCGCGGCGCAGCGCCTGTTGCGGCGGCACTTCGCCGAAGACCGTGATGCTGATGGTCAGCGGCCCCTTGGTGGTGTCGCCGCCGATCAGCTCGCAGCCGTGGACATCGGCCAGTGCCAGCATGCCCTGCGAGAACGGTGCCAGCCAGTCGGCACGGGCTTCCGGCAAGGCCAGGGCCAGCGTGAAGGCGATCGGCTGCGCGCCCATGGCGGCCAGGTCGGAGAGATTGACGGCCAGGCACTTGTGGCCCAGCAGCAGGGGATCGGCATCCGGGAAGAAGTGGCGGCCCGCCACCAGCATGTCGCTGGAAATGGCCAGCTGCATCCCCGGCGCCGGTGTCATCAGCGCACAGTCGTCCCCCACGCCCAGGGCCGTGCGGCTGTCGGGGGCGGGTGGGCGGCTGAAATAGCGCGCGATGAGTTCGAATTCGGAAAGCATGGCGCGATTGTAACCAATCCGTCACGGCTTCAGGCGCACAATATCCCGGCGACGACGCATGTTGCGATGCAGCGCAAATTGCCTGGATGTGGCGTTACGGCAGGACGCAAGAGACGAGAGTGAAGGGATAGGGGTTTTCCCCAATACCGGATATGCAAGGGCGGTGGCAGCCTCTCGTGCGGGAAATCAAGCTGCGCGCAACTGCGCACATCAGGCGACAACTGGTCGTCATCTGGCCCCGGAAATGCCATGTTCGCGGTCATCACGGGTTTGGGTCGACAGGCCGCAAAGCCAGTCCGGAAAAGGCTTTGCGCGGAGCAGCATGAGCCCGGCGGCCTATGATTGAGGGCCGACCTCTGCTAGAATCGACCCCCTTCGCAAGTCAACTAGAGAATACAGAGTATGGATTCGATGATCAGTAAGAAAGAAGAAGTGCGTCAGCAACTTCGTCAAGCAGCGCTGGATTACCACGAGTTTCCGACCCCGGGCAAGATCGCGGTCACGCCCACCAAGCTCCTGACCAACCAGCGTGATCTCTCCCTCGCGTATTCTCCAGGCGTGGCTGCGGCCTGTGAAGAAATCGTCGCCGACCCGCTCAATGCCTTCCGCTACACCGCCCGTGGCAACCTGGTGGCCGTGATCACCAACGGTACCGCCGTGCTGGGCCTGGGCAACATCGGTGCGCTGGCGTCCAAGCCGGTCATGGAAGGCAAGGGCGTGCTGTTCAAGAAGTTCGCCGGCATCGACGTCTTCGACATCGAAATCAATGAAACTGACCCGGACAAGCTGATCGACGTCATCGCGGCCCTGGAGCCGACCTTCGGTGGCATCAATCTGGAAGACATCAAGGCGCCGGAATGCTTCTACATCGAGCGCAAGCTGCGCGAGAAGATGAAGATCCCGGTCTTCCACGATGACCAGCACGGTACCGCCATCATCGTCGGCGCCGCCATCCTGAACGGCCTGAAGGTCGTCAACAAGGACATCAAGAACGTCAAGCTGGTGGTCTCCGGCGCGGGCGCGGCGGCGCTCGCCTGCCTGGACCTGATCGTCGACCTCGGCTTCCCGATCGAAAACATCTTCGTCACCGACCTGGCCGGCGTGGTCTACAAGGGCCGCAAGGAACTGATGGACCCGGACAAGGAACGTTTCGCCCGCGAAACCGACGCCCGCACCCTGGCTGAAGTGATCCCGGATGCCGACATCTTCCTGGGCCTGTCCGCCGCCGGCGTGTTGAAGCCCGAGATGGTCAAGCAGATGGCGGCCCGTCCGCTGGTGCTGGCGCTGGCCAACCCGACCCCGGAAATCCTGCCGGAAGAAGTGATGGCCGTGCGTGACGACGCCATCATCGCCACCGGCCGTTCGGATTATCCGAACCAGGTCAACAACGTGCTGTGCTTCCCCTACATCTTCCGCGGCGCGCTCGATTCGGGTGCCACCACCATCACCCGCGAGATGGAGATCGCTACCGTCCACGCCATCGCCGAGCTGGCCCAGGCCGAGCAGTCCGATATCGTGGCCTCGACCTATGGCATCGCCAACCTGTCCTTCGGCCCGGAATACATCATTCCCAAGCCCTTCGACCCGCGCCTGATGATCAAGATCGCGCCGGCCGTGGCGCGTGCTGCCGAAAGCTCCGGCGTGGCTGCCCGTCCGATTCAGGACATGGATGCCTACATCGAGAAGCTGGAACAGTTCGTCTACCACAGCGGCACCTTCATGCGCCCGATCTTCCAGGTCGCCAAGAAGGCTGCCGAGGCCAAGAAGCGCATCGTCTACGCCGAAGGTGAAGAAGAGCGCGTGCTGCGCGCGGTGCAGGTGATCGTCGATGAAAACCTGGCCAAGCCTATCCTGGTGGGCCGTCCGGAAGTGCTGGAACAGCGCATCAAGAAGTTCGGCCTGCGCCTGCGCCCGGGGACCGACTTCGAAGTCATCAACCCCAACTTCGACAACCGCTACCGCGATTACTGGCAGAGCTTCCTGGAGATGTCGCGCCGCAAGGGCGTCACCGAGCAGTACGCCAAGCTGGAAATGCGCCGCCGCCACACCCTGATCGGCTCCATGGCCATCCACAAGGGCGATGCCGATGGCATGATCTGCGGCACCTACGGCACCACCCAGCTGCACCTGCACTACATCGACCAGGTGCTGGGCAAGCGCGAAGGCGTGAACGTTTATGCGGCGATGAATGCGGTCATCCTGCCCAATCGCCAGCTGGTGATGGTGGACACCCACGTCAACGAAAACCCCAACGCCCGCGAGCTGGCCGAGATCACCATGCTGGCCGCCGAGGAAATGCGTCGTTTCGGCCTGCATCCGCGTGCTGCACTGCTGTCGCATTCGAACTTCGGTTCCAGCAACAGCGAATCGGCCCGCAAGATGCGCGACGCCCTGGCGATCCTGCGCGAGATCGCGCCGGACCTGGAAGTCGATGGCGAAATGCACGGCGATACCGCGCTCGATTCCAAGCTCTTGAATGCGGTGATCCCGGATTCGCCGTTGAAGGGTGACGCCAACCTGCTGGTCATGCCCAACATCGACGCCGCCAACATCGCCTACAACCTGCTCAAGACCGCATCGGGCAATGGTGTGGCGATTGGCCCGATCCTGCTGGGTTGCGCCAAGCCGGTGCATATCCTGACGCCGTCGGCGACCGTGCGCCGCATCATCAACATGACGGCCTTGTGCGTCATGGATGCCTTGTCCGAACGCTGATCGCAGCCTCGATCGGACCGTAAGACTTTAGATCGCAAGACCTTGAAAGCGGCGCATGTCGAAAGACATGCGCCGCTTTTCATTGCGCGCCTGGCTGGATTCCCGGACATGCCGCGCAGCAGCATTCCGGGAATCCGCACCGGCTTGGCGGGTTCTTTTTGATGGATTTTGATAAAACCTATTGTAATCAATGGCTTGCGATCACCTTGCCCAGCTTTTCGTGCTGGCACGAAGCCTGCAATATGAACATCAAAACAAAAAAGCAAACACGGAGACAGACACCTGATGCGCTCATGCATCGTCTTCACGCGCCTGGTCCCGCTGGCCTCTGCGTTATGCCTTGTTCCGGTTCAATCAAAGCAAGATGACCCGCCGCACGTCGCGTCCATCGGACAGGCCTGTGGCCATAACAGGAGATCTCCATGAGTGTCACCCCGCAAAGCAGCGCGCCCAGCACCACCAGCACGCCCTTGAGCGCCGCCGAATACCGCAAGCGCATTTTCGCCATCCTCGGCGCCTCCTCCGGCAACCTGGTGGAATGGTTCGACTTCTATGTCTATTCCTTCTGTGCGATCTACTTCGCGCCGGCCTTCTTCCCCAAGGGTGACGCCACCAGCCAGTTGCTGAACACGGCGGGCGTGTTTGCCGCCGGTTTCCTGATGCGTCCCATCGGCGGCTGGCTGTTTGGCCGCATCGCCGACAAGCACGGCCGCAAGACCTCCATGCTGATCTCGGTCCTGATGATGTGCGGCGGCTCGCTGGCCGTGGCCGTGCTGCCGACCTATGCCACCATCGGCGCCTGGGCCCCGGCGCTGCTGCTGCTGGCGCGCCTGTTCCAGGGCCTGTCGGTGGGCGGTGAATACGGCACCTCGGCCACCTACATGAGCGAAGTGGCGCCCAATGGCCGCCGCGGCTTCTTCGCCTCCTTCCAGTACGTGACCCTGATCGGCGGCCAGCTGCTGGCAGTGCTGGTGCTGTTCGCCATGCAGCAGTGGCTGACCAAGGCCGAGCTGATGGCCTGGGGCTGGCGTATTCCCTTCGTGCTGGGCGCGGTCGGTGCGCTGGTGGCGATGTACCTGCGCAGCTCGCTGGCCGAGACCTCCTCGGCCGGTGCCCGCAAGAAGAAGGACGCCGGTACCCTCAAGGGCTTGCTGCAGCACAAGCGCGCCTTCCTGAACGTGGTGGGCTTCACCGCTGGCGGCTCGCTGATGTTCTATACCTTCACCACCTACATGCAGAAGTACCTGGTCAACACCGCCGGCATGGACCCCAAGGTCGCCAATGGCGTCATGACCGGCGCGCTGTTCGTCTACATGATCCTGCAACCGATCTTCGGTGCCATCTCCGACAAGATCGGCCGCCGCAACTCCATGCTGTGCTTTGCCTTCTTCGGCATGGTCGGCACCTTCCCGATCCTGCACTTCCTCAAGGACGTCAGCAGCCCCGGCGTGGCCATGGCCCTGGCCATCCTGGCCCTGACCATCGTCAGCTTCTACACCTCCATCAGCGGACTGATCAAGGCCGAGATGTTCCCGCCTGAAGTGCGTGCCCTGGGTGTGGGCCTGTCGTATGCGGTCGGTAACGCCATCTTCGGTGGTTCGGCTGAATTCGTGGCGCTGTCGCTGAAGTCGGCGGGCGTGGAATCGGCCTTCTACTGGTACGTGAGCGCACTGTGCCTGGTGGCGCTGATCATCAGCCTGCGCATGCCGGACCCGCAACGTGACGGCCACCTCAAGGGCGATGTCGCCATGAATCCGGATGACGAGCACGGCGAGGCCGATGCCGCTTCCGGCAAGCTGCACAAGCCGGCCTGATCGGTGCTGGCCCGCGCGCGGCTGCCTGCGGTGGCGCGCGGCGCGTTATCATGACGCCTCCAACGCGGCGCCCTGCGGGGCGCCGCGCTGCTTTTGACCCTATCCTTCATGCGCGCGCGACGAAACCTGCTGATCCTGACCCTGTTCCTGGCGGCCACCTTGCTGGTCTGCGGGCTGACCTATCGCATCGCGCTGGGGCGGGCCGAGAGCGATCAGCAGAATCAGGCCGCCGCGCAATTGCAGATCGCTGCGCTGGACCTGGAATCAATCCTGCAGAAATATGAAGCTTTGCCCTTTGCCCTGGGCTTCCAGTCCGATGTGCGGCAGGTCTTGCAGCATCCTGAAGATGCGCTGTCGGTGGATCGGCTCAATCGCGCGTTCAAGACCATCCAGCAGCAGTCGCGTGCGGTCAATATCTTCATGCTCAACCGCCAGGGGGTGACGCTGGCTTCCAGCAACTGGGATGAAGAATTCAGTTACGTCGGCCGCGACTTCGGTTTTCGTCCTTACTTCCGCGAAGCCATCCTGGGCAGGGCGGGGCGCTTCTACGGCATCGGCAACATCTCCAGCGAACCGGGCTATTTCATCGCCCAGCCCATCTATCGCCGCCAGGACCAGGCCGAAGGCGACCTGCCCATCGGGGTGATGGTGGTCAAGGTCGACCTGGCCGAGTTCGAACATACCTGGCGCAGCAGCAGCGATCCGATCACGCTCACCGATGCCGGCGGCGTGGTGTTCCTCAGCAACCGGCCCGAATGGAAGTACCACAGCCTGCAAGCGCTGAGCGCGCCGGTGCAGCGTGAGCTGGAAGGCACCCATCAGTATGCGGACCTGCCCATCACGCCGGTCTCGACCTTGCCGCTGGCTTTGCAGCGCGGCTTCGGTACGCATGTGTCGCGGCCGGTGGGGCGGCTGGGGTGGCAGCTGATGCTGTTCCCCTCGCAGGCGCGCATGCAGCGTTCGGCCATGCTCTCGGCGATGGCGGCCGCGCTCTTCATGGTAGCGCTGGCCATCTCGCTGCTGGCCTGGTACCAGCACCGGCGTCGACTGCAGGAGCGGCTGGCCTCGCGCAATGCCTTGCGCCGCGCCGCCGAGGAACTGGACCAGAAGATCGCCCAGCGCACCCAGGAACTGACTGCGGCCAACCAGGCCATCGCCGCCAAGTACGCCAAGCTGCAGCAGACCGAGAGCCTGTTGCGCACCACCCAGGACGAACTGGTGCAGGCTGGCAAACTGGCCATGCTGGGCCAGATGGCCGCCGGCATGACGCATGAACTGAACCAGCCGCTGGCCGCCATCCGCGCCTTCGCCGACAACTCGGTGAAGTTTCTGGCACGCGGCCAGACCGCGCAGGTGGCCGAGAACCTGGAACACATCAGTCATGCCAGTGCCAGCATGGGCAAGATCATCGGGCAACTGAAGGGTTTTGCACGCAAGAGCGGGCAAGCCGTGGCGGCGGTCGACTTGCGCCACGCGGTGGAGGCATCGCTACGGCTGCTGTCCAGCGACTTCGAGAAGCAAGAGGTCGAGACGCACATCGCCATGCCGCTGGCCGTGCATGTGACCGGCGACGCCGTGCGCACCGAGCAGGTCATCGTCAATCTCTTGCGCAATGCGCTCGATGCGGTGGAAGAAGCGCCCCGCAAGTGCGTCTGCGTGATCCTGGCGGTCGACGCAGAGCGCCAGCAGGCCGTGCTGCGCATCCGCGATTCCGGTGCCGGCATCGCCGATGAGGTAGTGCCGCACCTGTTCGAGCCTTTCTTCACGACCAAGTCGTCGAGCAAGGGGTTGGGACTGGGGCTGGCGATTTCCTCGTCCATCGTCCAGGCCATGAATGGCCAGTTGAGCGCACATAATCATGAACAGGGCGGCGCGGAATTCGTGGTGCGCCTGCCGCTGTTGAAGACGGAGAATGAATCTGATGGATAACCCCGCCGCTGCTCCCAGCGCCTTGCTGATCGAAGATGAACAGGCCGTGCGCCGCGCCACTGCCCAAGCCCTGGAGCTGGAAGGTTTTACGGTGACCGCCTGCGCCAGTGCCGAAGAGGCGCTGCCGCTGCTGACCCGGGATTTCCCCGGTGTACTGGTGACCGACGTGCGCCTGCCGGGCTGGTCGGGTTTGCAGGTGCTGGCCCATGTCATGCACATCGATCCGGATTTGCCGGTGATCGTGGTCACCGGCCATGGCGATGTCAGCATGGCGGTCGAGGCCATGCGCGCCGGGGCCTATGACTTCGTGGAGAAACCGTTCGGCTCGGACAGCCTGTTGGAGATCGCGCTCCGGGCCCAGGAGAAGCGCAGCCTGGTGCTGGAGAACCGTCGCCTGCGCGAAGCCTGGGCACATGATCCCGAGCTGCCGCCGCTGGTGGGCCAGTCACCGGCTATCGAGCGGGTGCGCACGCTGATTCGCAGTCTGGGGCCGGCCGATGTGGATGTGCTCATCAATGGCCAGACCGGCAGCGGCAAGGAAGTGGTGGCGCGCCAGCTGCACGCCGCCAGTGGCCGCAAGGGGCCGTTCGTGGCATTGAACTGCGGGGCCTTGCCGGAGACCGTGTTCGAGAGCGAAATCTTCGGCCATGAAGCGGGGGCCTTTACCGGTGCCCAGAAGCGCCGCATCGGCAAGCTGGAATATGCCAACGGCGGCACGCTGTTCCTGGATGAAATCGAAAGCATGCCGCTGGCCCTGCAGGTCAAGCTGTTGCGCGTGCTGCAGGAACGCCGGCTGGAGCGGTTGGGTGGGAATGAATCGGTGGCCATCGACTGCCGGGTGGTAGCGGCCAGCAAGGCCGATCTGCTCAAGCTGTCGGCCGAGGGGCAGTTCCGCGAAGACCTGTATTACCGTATCGGTGTGGTTTCCATCGACCTGCCGGCGCTGAACCAGCGCAGCAGCGACATCCCGCTCCTGCTGGCGCATTTCTGCCAGGCCGCAGCGGTGCGCTACCGGCGCGAGGTGCCGCCGTGGACGGCGGCGCAGATGCAGCAGTGGCAGCAGCGCGACTGGCCGGGCAATGTGCGCGAGCTGCGCAATTTCGCCGACCGCTGGGTGTTGGGTGTGGAGCAGATTGCTACCGCTGGTGTACTGCCATCGCCGGCGCTATCGTTGCCGGAGCAGGTGGAGCAGTTCGAGGCCGGGCTGATCGCCGCCGCGCTCAAGGACAGCGAGGGCAGCGTGGCGCAGGCGGCCGAGCGGCTGGGCATTCCGAAGAAGACGCTCTACGACAAGATCCGCAAATATCAGTTGGCCGGGTCTTGATCGTCCTGTGAGCAGGTAAAAAAACGCCGCTGCGGTGAGGATCCGCAGCGGCGTTGTGCTGTTCAGCAGAGCTTGCGACGCAAGCATTGGGAGCAGGGTCCTGCTCAGTCCTTCTGGTATTGCGGCGAACGCGGGCCATACAGCAGGCCGTTGTTGCCACCGGCACGCAGCAGGCGGTTGCTGGTCACGCTGGCCATCTTGTAGCTGGCGTCGGTGGTGGTGCTGATGATCTGGTTGACCACGGCCGAGAGCAGCACACCCAGCAGACCATTGTTCTGGTTCTGACGACCTTCCGCGCTGGAGGCGCTGGCCGAACCCTGCCACAGGGTCTTGCCGGAACGCAGGTCGACCAGCTTGGCGTCAGCCGACACCACCGTATCGCTCTGCACCACCTTGTAGGAGGTGCCATAGTCGGTGATGTTGATGTAGAGCCCGGCGTCGGCGCCGAAGATCTCACGCAGCTTCTTGACCGGCACCTCGTGAATGTCGGCCGCGTTGGCCAGGCCGTTCTGCTTGAAGGTCTCGCTGGCCAGCGACACCGGGATCACGTAGTAGCCCGATTCGGCCAGCGGCTGGGTGGCCTGCGCCAGCATGCCGTAAGGGGCGATGACTTCGGAAGAACTGTTCATCGGCGGCAATACCAGGATCGAGGCCGGACGCGCCGCCTTGAACTCGGCATAGTCATACGGCTTTTGCTTGGTGGCGCAACCCGAAGCCAGCAATGCCAGCAGTACGGCGCCAAGCGCCTTGAATTTGTTCAGCATCATTTGCTCAATCCCTTTTTGTAGTTGCGCATCAGGAAGTCCATGTAAGGCGCCGATTCCGGGAACAGCGTCTTCTCGGTCTGCAGCTCCTGGATCAGCTGGTCTTCCTTGCCGATGGAGGCGTACAGCATGCCCAGGTGGGCGTGGTAGCCTGGGGGCACGGCGTCGTTGTTGGCGCGCATCTTCTGCAGGTTCTCTTCAAGTGCGGCGATTTCGGCGGCATTGCCGTTGCCTTCGGTCTTGAAGTGTTCGTACAGCTGGTCCTGGTAATTGCCCCAGCCATAGAGGGATTTCTGCTGGTGATTGGCGCAGCCGGAGAGGGCCAGCGCCAGGCCGAGGGCGAACCCGGCAGCGAGTTTCTTGTTCATCATGGTCGGTCTCTTGCGTTCGTGGGAGGGGCTCAGGGCTTCCATGCGCCGGAATCGATACCGGTCACCAGGTTCTGCACCGCTTCGCGGATGGCCAGGTCAAGCACCTTGCCATTGAGCGTGGAGTCGTAGCTGGCGGTGCCGCCGAAACCGACGATCTCGCGGTTGTCCAGGCTGTATTCGCCTGCGCCTTGCGCCGAGTACACCACCTGCGAGGTGTTCACGTCCACGATGTTCAGGGCGACCTTGGCATAGGCCACCTGCGACTTGCCACGGCCAAGGATGCCGAACAGCTGGCGGTCGCCGGTTTCCTTGCGGCCGAACTCGGTGACGTCACCGGTGACCACATAGTTGGCACCCTTGAGGGTTTGCGTCTGCTTGTTCAGCTTGGCTTCCTGCGCCAGCTCGCCCATGTTGTCACGGTCCATCACGGAGAAGCGGTTGCTCTGCTGCAGATGGGTGATCAGGATGGTCTTGGCCTGGCCGCCCAGACGGTCCACGCCATCCGAGAAGATGCCGCGCAGATAGCTGGAACGGTTGTCGAACTTGCCGACGGCGATCGGGCTGCGCGCTCCCTGGTAGGCCTGTTGCGCGCTGGCCACCTGGGCCACCGGCAGACTGCGTGAATTCTCCGTGGCGCAACCCCCCAGCGCCGTCACCATGGCAACTGCCGCCACGGTCGTGACATACCTGCTAAACATAGTCTTTTCCCCGAATTGTTGATGTCGACAAGGGCAGCCCGACTGCCCTTCGATTCATGTTGATGCTCTCGAAAGTGTCGCACCTTGCGTGCTGGCAAGTTTCGAGGCGGCAATTTTATCAGCAGACAAGAGGAAAAGATGTAGAAAAATCGCTATTTCTTGATGAAATTTAACGGAAAAGCAGATCCCTTATCATGCTGATCACGTTCCGTGCGGGCCCGCATGATGGCGGGTGATATCATCCGCCTCACGCGGACGCCTGGCGTCCATCTTCATCAAGAATCAAGGCTATTCCCCAAATGCGCGACATCATCAATGGCTTCCTGCGTTTCCAGCAGGATGTCTTCCCTTCCCGCAAAGAACTGTTCAAGAGCCTGGCCAACGGCCAGACGCCCACCACCCTGTTCATTTCCTGTTCCGACAGTCGCATGGTGCCCGAGCTGGTGACCCAGCGCGAACCGGGCGACCTGTTCGTCATCCGCAATGCCGGCAACATCGTGCCGTCCTTCGGTCCGGAGCCGGGCGGCGTGAGCGCCACGGTGGAATACGCGGTGGCCCAGCTGAAGGTGTCGGACATCGTCATCTGCGGCCACTCCGATTGCGGCGCCATGACGGCCGTGGCTACCTGCGCCTGCCTGGACCACATGCCGGCCGTGCGCAACTGGCTGCATCACACCGATGCCGCCCGGATGATCAACGAGTCGCGCCACCACGAAACCGAAAAGGACCGCATCGACGGCATGGTGCGCGAGAACGTGATTGCGCAACTGAACAACATCCGCACCCATCCCTCGGTGGCCGTGGCGCTGGCACAGGGCCGGCTGGGGCTGCATGGCTGGGTCTACGACATCGAGAGCGGGTCCATCCTGGCGCACGATACGGCGACCAATACCTTCGTGCCGCTGGCCCAGCATCCGGCAGCCAGCAGCAACGACTGACCTGCCTTGAGAAAGGCGCTGGTCAGAGGTTGAGCATCTTCATGCTGGCCTCGGTATAGCGCTCCCCGGCGGCTGCCCCGCGCGGGAAGACGGCCTCCAGCGCCATCAGGTCCTGCGCAGAAAGCTTCACCGAGAACGCGCCCGCGTTCTCTTCCAGATAGCGTCGGCGTTTGGTGCCGGGGATCGGCACGATGTGCGGGTCCTGGGCCATCACCCAGGCCAGGGCCAGCTGGCTCGGCGTACAGCCATGCTGGGCTGCCATTTCCTTCACTTGCTCCACCAGCCGCAGGTTGCGGGCGAAATTCTCGCCCTGGAAGCGCGGATTGGTGCGGCGGAAATCATCCTCGGCCAGATCCTCGAAGCGTTGCAGCGCGCCCGTCAGGAAGCCCCGTCCCAGCGGGCTGTAGGCCACGAAGCCGATGCCCAGTGCGCGGCAGGTGGCCAGCACCTCGGTTTCCGGATCGCGCGTCCACAAGGAATATTCGCTTTGCAGCGCCGTCACCGGATGCACCCGGTGCGCGCGCTCGAGTGTGGCCGACGAGGCTTCGGACAAGCCGATGTAGCGGATCTTGCCGGCCTGTACCAGGTCGGCCAGCACGCCCATGGTGGCCTCGATGGGGGTGTTCGGATCCATGCGGTGCTGGTAGTAGAGATCGATGGTCTCGATGCCCAGGCGCTTGAGGCTGCCTTCCACCGCCTGGCGGATATAGGCCGGACTGCCGTCGACGCCGCGCGCGGATGGATTGGCCGGATCGCGCCGGATGCCGAACTTGGTGGCGATGAAGAACTTGTCGCGACGGCCCTGGAGGGCGCGGCCGATCAGTTCTTCATTGGTGTAGGGGCCGTACATGTCGGCCGTGTCGAGCAGGTTGATGCCCAGCTCCAGGGCGCGGTCGATGGTGGCCAGCGATTCGGCGTCGTCGCGCTGCGCATAGAAATCGCTCATGCCCATGCAGCCCAGGCCGATGGCCGAGACCAGCGGGCCGTTGCTGCCCAGACGGCGGGTGCCGACGTGCGAATCCGGTTGCAGGTGAGAGGTGAGGGGTTCGGTCATGGTGCCATCCTTTCGGGGTGAGGAGCGTCGGCCTTGCTGCTGGGGAGTGCGTGGGCAGGTTCAGCACGGGCGTCTTGCTCCAGTTCGTCGTACAGGACCAGCTTGCGCTGCAGGACGGCCAGGTTCTCCTGCAGTTCGGCCAGGGTGTGTTGGACGCAAAGCGTATGCGCTTGCAGCATGGCTTTGCGTTCTCTGACGCTTTCCAGGGTATTGCCCTCGCGGCGCAGCTCGGCGTAGCGCAGCATGGCGCGCACCGGCAGACCTGTCGCCTTGAGCTTCTTCAGGAAATCGATCCAGTTCAGGTCTTCCTGGGTGTAGCGACGATGGCGGTTGTCGCGCCGTTCCACCGGATCGAGCAGGCCGATGCGTTCGTAGTAACGCAGGGTATGCACCGACAGGCCGGTGGCGTCGGCCGCTTGGGCAATGGTCAGGGAAGTCGTCATGGCAGCCAGTCTAGAAGTTGGAGTGCGCTCTAAGTCAAGCGCTGCCTGCCATTATCGGCATTCAGGTCGGAGTGCGCTGGTGGCGTCGAGTTCACCGCCGCGCTTGCTGTGGGCGAGCGCCTTGGCAGCCAGTACAATGCGCGCTGCCTTCCTTTCTGTTTCGGAGAATTCCCGCATGCATATCGACGCCGCCACCCAACTCCTGCTCGACGCCCGCCACAGTGGCCTGGCCCTGGACTGGCGTCGCCTGGCCGTCGGCGATGCCGAGATCGCCTACGCCGTGCAGGACGCTCAACTGCAACGCCTGGGGCCGATCGGGGGCTGGAAGGTCGGTAGCAAGGGGGATGGCAGCCTGCCAGCTTGTGCGCCGCTGCCGGCCTCCGGCGTACTGGCCTCGGGGGCGCCATTGCGCGGGCCGCAATGGCGCATGCGCGGTCTGGAAGTGGAGTTGGCCTTGCGGGTCGGGCGTGATTACCATCCCGGCGATCAAGTGCCGGATGAGGCCGAGTTGCGCGCGGTCTTTGACGCCATCCTGCCGGCCATCGAAGTGGTGGAGACGCGCCTCGGTCATCCGCCCTGTACCAATCCCTGGGCCGGCATGGCCGACCTGCAAAGCCACGGCGCCCTGATCATCGGTGCCGCCCAGCCGCTACCGGCTACGCTCTCGTTGCGCCAGATCGCGGCCAGTCTGCACATCGATGGCCAGGAAATCACCCGCACCACCGGCGGCAACCCGGCTGACCTGTGGCCCATGCTGGGCTGGCTGGCACTGCATTGCGCGCGCCGTGGCCAGCCCTGGTGCCAGGGGCAGGTCATCACGACCGGCTCCTGCACCGGGCTGCAGCTTGCACGCGCAGGGCGGCAGATCGAGGGTGCGCTGGAGGGGATCGGTGCAGTTTCGTTCAGCTTTGCCAACTGAACAGCAGCAATTTTTACGTCATGAGCTGACCGATCAGGCGGCCCACTTCTGCATGCACCGCATCACGCCGGGCATCGGTGGCCGCATTTTCGGTGAGATACACCGCAAACAGCAGCGGTGCGCCTTTCTCTGTCCACACCACGCCCACATCGTTGGCCGTGCCCAGCCGTCCCGTTCCGGTCTTGTCGCCGACCTTCCAGCCCTTGGGCAGGCCGGCGCGCACGCGCTTGTCGCCAGTCTGGTTGGCCACCAGCCATTGCGCAAGCTGCTGGCGCGAGGCCGGCGTCAGCGCATTGCCCAGCGCCAGCTGGCGCAGGTCGGCAGTCATCGCGGCCGGAGTGGTGGTGTCGCGCGGGTCGCCGGGAACGGCTTCGTTGAGCGTGGGCTCATTGCGATCCAGCCGGGTCAGTTCATCGCCCAGCGACCGCACGAAGCGCGTCATGCCGGCGGGACCGTCCATGCTCTCCAGCATGAGATTGGCGGCGGTGTTGTCCGAAAGAGTGATGGCGGCCTCGCACAGCTGTGCCAGCGACAGGCCATCCCCGCCGGTGTGCTTGCCGGTGGTGGGCGAGTAGGGCACCAGGTCCTGCTGGCGATAGACGATACGGCGCGCCAGCTGCTCCTTGCCCTCGTCCACGCGACGCAGCACGGCGGCCGCCGCGAGGAACTTGAAGGTACTGCACATGGGGAAGCGCTCATCGGCACGATAGCCCCAGTGACGGCCGCCGGCGGTATCGACCAGCGACACGCCCAGACGTCCGCCGATATCGGCTTCCAGCCGCGACAGCGTGGCGGTCAGTGCGGATGAGTCCACAGTTTTACTTGCGCCTTGCAGGCTGGCCGCCCAGCTGCGGCTGATCAGGCCGGCGCTGGCCAGCGCGGCGACGGACAGAAAATGACGTCGTCCAGACATGGATACTCCTCGATGAATGATGGCAACAGGGCTGCATCATAGGCAGTAGTCGCGGTGCTCACAATTCACGATAATTGGACGCAAGCCCAAGAAAAACTGATGCCTGGAGTGTTCATGTACCTGCCCCTCAATGCCTTGCGCGCCTTCGAAGTCTCGGCCCGCCATCTCTCCTTCACGCGGGCCGCCGAGGAATTGAGCGTGACCCAGACCGCCGTGAGCATGCAGGTCAAGAACCTGGAGCAGCGGCTGGGCGTGACCCTGTTCCGTCGCCTGCCACGCGGCCTGGCCCTCACCGACGAAGGGCTGGCGCTGCTGCCGGTGGTGGCGCAATCCTTCGGGCGCATCGCCGACGTGCTGGCCCAGTTCGAAGATGGCCGGCGCCGCGAGGTGCTCACCGTCGGCGTGGTCGGAACGTTCGCCGTGGGTTGGCTCATGCCGCGCCTGCGCGAATTCCAGCAGCAGCATCCCTTCGTCGACCTGCGCCTGCTCACCAACAACAACCGTGTCGACCTGGCCGGAGAGGGACTCGACTATGCGATCCGTTTTGGCGATGGTGCATGGCATGGCACCGAGGCTGAACGTCTGTTCGAAGCGCCACTGGCACCCATGTGCGCACCGGAGATTGCCGCGCGCTTGCGCACGCCCTCCGACCTGGTGGCCGAGACGCTGCTGCGGTCCTATCGCAGTGACGAGTGGCACCGCTGGTTTGCGGCCGCCGCTGCGCCTTGCCCGCCCTTGCGCGGCTTCGTGTTCGATTCCTCGCTGGCGCTGGCTGAAGCAGCAGCGCAAGAGGCCGGCGTGGCGCTGTTGCCGGTGATGATGTTCGAGCGCGAATTGCGGCAGGGGCGGCTGGTCTGCCCCTTCGAACAGCGCATCGTGCTCGGTGCCTACTGGCTCACGCGCTTGAAGTCACGCCCACAAACCGCTGCCATGGCGGCTTTCCGGACATGGCTGAAGGTGCAGGCAGACTGCGTGTAGGGGACGCTGAAGTGATGATTACGCGCAACAACCACAGCCATGTCAGAGAAATCCTGATAGACGCGCGGCCCGCATGCACCTAGAATAAATGTTATAAACAATTTATACGGTTCGTGCCGGCCGTATGAGTCAACACCATGGACAGACCGGCACTGGCAGAAAACCTTCGGGAGCCTGCCATCAGTCAATAGTGAAAGGGGGTAAGTCATGAACTACTTCGCACAACTCTATCGCAAGCTGGTTGATTTTCTCAATGACTCCAGTGAACTCGACACCGGTTCGCACCGCGGTGCGCCGCATTGCTGCAGCCTGTATTCGGGCTTGTCGAGCATGTCGCAGGAAGAGCAGCGTCACTGACATCATGAGTCATTGACTCGTCACGCCTGCCTCACCTGCCGACCCGGGCCGCGCCAGCGCCCCGGGTTTTTCTTTGTCTGCACGGACAACACTGCACGTTTTGGAGATTGCATCGTTTCTCTAACGAGTGTCATCAGGAATTTCCCGCTAATCAAGGCGCTGAAGATGTAATAGAGTCGGGTCACAAGCCGCGGCGACGTCGCGGTGGAGCAACTTCACTCAGGCTCAGATGACACAACTCAAAAAAATCAGCGTCAACGACTTGGCCGTGGGCATGTATTTTTCCGGCTTTGATGGCCCCTGGATCGACAATCCGTTCTGGCGCAGCAAGTTCCTGATCGAGCAGGCCGCAGACGTCAGCCGCGCCCGCAGCGCCGGCTTCGAGTTCTGCTGGATCGACGTCTCGCTGGGCCGGGATGTCATTCCGGGTAGCGCCATCGAAGCAGTGGACGTGGGCGCAGAACCGGGTGTGGAGCCGGTGCCGCTCACGCCAGAGGACGAGTATCGCAACGAACTGAGCGAAGCCCTGCGGCTCTACGAGAGCGCCAAGGTATCGACGCAGCAGATGTTCCGGCAGGCGCGCCTGGGCAAGACCCTGGATGTCGCGCAATGCCAGGACCTGGTGGAAGAAATCGCCGCCTCAGTCACGCGCAACTCGAATGCACTGCTCAGCATCATCCGCTTGAAGCGCGCCGACGAATACACCTACCTGCATTCCATTGCCGTCTGCACCATGATGGTGGCACTGGCACGCACGCTGGGCATGGACAATACGGCCTGCAAGGAAGCCGGACTGGCCGGCTACCTGCACGATGTGGGCAAGGCCTTCATTCCGCTCGACGTGCTCAACAAGCCCGGCAAGCTGACCGATCAGGAATTCCGCATCATCCAGCGCCATCCCACGCTGGGCTATGAATACCTGAGCGGCTTCGCGGGGGTGCCGGATTATGTGCTCGACGTCTGCCTGCATCATCACGAAAAGATCGATGGCACCGGCTATCCGGGGCGTCAGCAGGGCAACCAGATCGATCTGTATTCGCGCATGGCGGCGGTGTGTGACGTGTATGACGCCATCACCTCCGACCGCACCTACAAATCCGCCTGGGATCCGGCCGAATCGCTGGCTCGCATGGCCAGCTGGAGCGGCCACTTTGATCGCCCCATCTTCCTGACCTTCGTCAAGACGCTGGGCATCTATCCCATCGGATCCATCGTCAAGCTGCGTTCAGGCCGCACAGCGCTGGTGATTCGCCAGAATCACAAGGACCTGACCAAGCCGGTCGTCAAGGCGTTTACGACGGCGCTCTCGATCGAATCGCTGGAGAGCGAGATCATCGATCTGTCCTCGCCGGACCAGGATGATGTGATCAGCGAACGCAGTGGCCAGGACTGGATCCGCAGCAACGGACTGGTGCTGGATTCGCTCAAGGCACTGGTGGAAGGAAACGAGAGCCCGGGTTAGTCGGGACATCAGACGTGCGACAGTTTTATGGTGGAAACCCGGTGCGCGCCTGCGCACCGGGTTTTTTATTGCAGGCAGTACTTGCGCTCAGCGGGCACCGAGGATGTGCGCGATACGTTCTTCATTGGCCGGATGGCTGGACAGGTAACGTGCTGCCGGACTGTCCTTGCTCTTGCCCATGTCTTCCAGTTTCTCGAACACCAGCGCCAGCTTCTGGCGCGGCAGGCCATTGGCCTTGAACATGGCGATGGCGTAATCATCGGCCTCGCGTTCGATATCGCGTGAATACTTCAGATCCAGCAAGACCGTCGGGATGTTGGCCAGGACCGCCGAGACATCGCCGAACAGCAAGGTGGCCGTGGCCGCGATGGCCGAACTCTGGATCAGCCGCCGCATCAGGTGGCGCCGGTGCACATGCCCCAGTTCATGGGCCAGCACACCCATGAGGGCGTCATCATCATCAAGCAGCTGCACGATCTCATCGGTGACCACGATCTGGCCCGAGGGCAGGGCGAAGGCGTTGGGACCGATGCGGCTCTTGCGGAACACGATCTGGTAGTCGGGCGCATCCGCCATCGGCGCGGTCAGGGCCCGAAAGCGCGACGTGATGCCCTTGGCCCGCTGGGCGTCGAGCTTGCTGGGGGCCAATACGTGCTGGTCGAGGAAGTCCAGCGTACCTTGACCGACCTGGCGATCCACCGCCACCGGCAGGATGGCCGTGATGCCCTGCGCGGCCAGCGGCAGCAGGTACAGGTAGCTCAGTACCACCACCGCGACCAGCGCCGCGCATGCCGCCAGCGCATGCCGCCAGCTTTGCTGCAAGCGGACCACCAGTGAATCCCGGTGGCCGGTTTCATGCAGTAAGGCGCTGAAGGCCGCCCCATCGATGATTTCCAGATAGGCACCGTCAGGGAAGCTGACCTTGCGCGCTGCCCGGTTCAGGCGCTCGGAGACGCGCAATTGGGCGATCGGACAGTCCCGCTCCACCTCGCCGCGCACCTGGGCCATGCCATCGCTGACGTCCAGCGTCACCTGGTAACGCTTTGACGTCTTGCCATCGTAGTAGGAAGCGGAGACCGTCATGGCTTACATCGACAGGTCGAAGTCGAGCAGGTCGCCCAGGCCTTCACCGGTGGCCGAGCCGGGCGACTCGCTGGAAGCGATGAAGTCATCCAGGCTACCCGCCGGCAGCAGCGTCACCGACTCGATGCGGTAGCGCATCATGCGGATCTGCGCGAAGGGGGTGAACAGCCCCAGCGTGAACGCGATGCCGAGCACGTTGGTGAGCAGGATGATGGCGGTGCGGCCCCAGCGCATGCGGCTTTCGAAGCGATGCTCACCCAGGCGCGTGTTGTTCCACACCAGGTTCTGCAGCAGCGTGATCCACAGCGGAATGATCAGGAAAGACCAGGCATACAGGGCGAACAACATCAGCCCGAACGCGGCGATCGAGCCCGCACCCGACTGCACCGACTGGAACAGTGCCACGCCGCCAAAGCCGACCACGATCAGCACCGAGCCGGCGATCCAGCCGCCGATACCGGCCGCGAAGGCCAGATAGAACGCGCCGACCGAACCGTGGAAGGAAAAGTGGGTGGCACCGAAGCGCGCTTCATTGTGCTGGAAGCGCTTGAAGCGCTGCGCCGCCATCGGCATCAACAGGCCCAGGCTGAAACCCGACATCATGGGCCACAGCAGGAAGTTCTTGAATGCGCCGCCGAAGCTGCCGCGAAAACCGAAGCGGATGCCGCGATAGCTGGTGTTGTAGAGCTTGAACTGCAGGCTGCGCCAGATCAGCCAGGGACTGGCCAGCATCAAGGCCAGCGCGGCAATCAGGCCCAGCAGGAGGTTGATGTAGCCGGCGATCTGGTACACCACGATCAGCACGACGGCCAGGATGCGTCCCTTGAGGATGGCGACGGGGTTGCCGTGATAGTCGAAGCTGGCCCCGGCCACCGAGGTGTTGTCGTAGAAGTAGCGCAGCCGACGCACCTTGGCCCAGGCCGAATAGATGCCCAGCGTGACGATCGACAGCAGCAGGTTGACGATCCAGATGCGGAAATATTCGGAGCCGCGTCCGCTGAAGGTAAAGGCCTGCGGTGCACTGTGGTCGGCCGAGTCACGCAGGGCGGTCGCGAAATTGCCGGGCGCCGCCGGAACGGAAGGCGAGGGAAGGGAAGATTCAGGCAAGTCAGAATGATCGTTCATGGAAGCTCTTGTATTGGTCGTTGTATGGAAGAGGTCTGCCGATGGGGTCGGGCAAGAATCCATTGCTCGCAAGTAAAAGTCAAGTTGTCGCTGATCACCACGCTGCTTGTATGGATGTTGTAGGGACCGGCCTCGCATTTGTTCGAGCTTCACTGGTCTGACCTTCTGCAGAAATGCACTGTTTGTGCGAACATTGCTGCCCGAACACGGTCAAGGCAAGGGCATGGCTGAGCTGGAAACAGCACGGCCATGCCGCACCGATTGACCGTGTGGTTCATCTTCGCGCCAAACAAAAGTTTCCTGAACGCCGCCCGGTCTCCACGCCGGGCGGCGTTTGCCAACCAAAGGAGCCTCCATCCATGTCCACGTCCTGGAACACCGCCGCCATCGCCGAGAAGCTCGGCATCCCCGCCACCGATCTCGGCATCGAGACCATCGCCCATAGCGCCGATGGCATCGATTACGAAAGCGTCCTGCTCTACAACAAGGCACAGCCGCCGGTGTCGGGCGTGCTGACCGTCCCCAACTATTTCGGCCTGCGCCAGCAGGCGTTGGAAATCGCCGCCACTACCATCGGCGCCGGCCATGCCATCCTGGTGGCCGACGTGTTCGGAAAGAGCCTGCGCCCGACCAATCCGGACGAAGCCCTGGCCGCCATCATCCCGCTGAAGAAGGATCGCGCCGAACTGCGCAAGCGCATGCACGGCGTGCTGAAGGTCTTGCGCGAGCAGACCTTCGTCAAGCTCGATGCCGGCAAGCTGGGCGCCAGCGGTTTCTGCTTCGGCGGCACCGCTGCGCTGGAACTGGCGCGTGATGGTGCGGACGTGCGCGGCACGGTGTCGCTGCACGGTGCGCTCGATACCCCGGCCCCGGGCGAGAGCAAGGTCAAGGGTGCGATCCTGGTGCTGCACGGCGTGCAGGATCCCTCGGTGCCGCGCGATCAGGTCAATGGCTTCATCGACGAGATGAGCGCCCTCAAGGTTGACTGGCAACTGGTCAACTATGGCCAGGCCGGCCACTCCTTCACCGATCCGGATGCCAACCACCCCGGCTTCTTCTACCACCGCCAGACGGCAGAACGCGCCGCGGTTGCATTGCAGGCCTTCTTCGGCGAAGTGCTGGCCTGAAGTCCTGAAGTCCTGAAGTCTTGAAGCAAGGCAGGGCCGACGCCCTGCCGAACTGATTCATCCACCTGAGCAGCGGTGCCCGTAGCCGCTGCTCAGGCAGTCTCACCATAACAACAAGAGAGTGCGTCCGTTCGGCGGGCAGGGGAGCGTTCATCCTTGCCGCGCCGCTCGCGCCAGCATCCTGCATTGCCCTCGTCAAATCCCACGTCCAAAGGATACTCATGTCACAAGATAAAGAGCCCAGGCGGCGCTTCCTGCGCCAGGTGTTGGCCATCGTCCCAGCCGCGACCACGCTAGGCGGCGCCACCACCGTAGCAGTCAGCCAACCGGCAATGGCCGACAGCAGCGAGCCGGGCAAGCCCCGCGCCTACACGCCGACCTACTTCACTGCGCCCGAATGGGCCTTCCTCAACGCCGCCGTCGATCACCTCATCCCTTCCGACCAGTACGGTGCCGGTGCGCTCGAAACCGGTGTGCCCGAGTTCATCGACCGCCAGATGGAAACCCCCTACGGCGCCGGCAAGCTCTGGTACATGCAAGGTCCCTTCCACCCGGACAGCGTGCCCGAACTCGGCTACCAGCTCTCGCTGGTGCCGCGCGACATCTACCGCCAGGGCATCGCTGCCTGCAACGACTGGTGCAGCAAGAACCATGGCAAGGTCTTCGCCGAACTCGACAAGGCCAAGCAGCTGGACGTGCTCAAGATGATGGAAAGCGGCAAGATCGCTTTCGATACCGTGCCCGCCAAGACCTTCTTCAGCTTCATGCTGGGCAATACCAAGGAAGGCTATTTTGCCGACCCGATGTACGGCGGCAACCAGAAGATGGGCGGCTGGAAGATGGTCGGCTTCCCCGGTGCGCGCGCCGATTACGCCGACTGGGTCGATCAATACAACGTCAAATATCCATACGGCCCCGTGTCGATTCTGGGAGAGAAGGGCTGATCATGGCTATCAAAAAAGACAAAGTGGATGTAGTGATGGTGGGCCTGGGCTGGACCGGCTCCATCATGGGCATGGAGCTCACCGAAGCCGGCCTGAACGTGCTGGCGCTGGAACGCGGCGACATGCGTGACACCAATACCGACACGCCTTATCCGAAGGCAGTCGATGAACTGAAATACTCGGTACGCGGCGCGCTGTTCCAGGACCTCTCGCGCGAGACCGTGACGATTCGTCATACGCTCTCGGATGTAGCCGTGCCCTACCGCCAGCATGGTTCCTTCCTGCTGGGCGATGGCGTGGGCGGTGCCGGTTTCCACTGGAACGGCATGATGTACCGCAACCTGCCCGAAGAGCTGGAAATGCGCACGCACCACGAGCAGAAATACGGCAAGAAATTCATCCCCGAGGACATGACCATCCAGGACCATGGCGTGACCTACAAGGAGCTGGAGCCCTTCTACGATTTCTCGGAAAAGGTCATGGCGGTTTCCGGCAAGGCCGGCAATCTCAAGGGCAAGATCGTGGCCGGCGGCAATCCGCTGGAAGGCGAGCGCAGCGATGAATTCCCGACCCCGCCGCTGCAGTACCAGTACAGCGCTTCGCTGGTCGAGAAGGCCATGCGCGACGTCGGCTACCACCCTTATCCGGCCCCCGCGGCCAATGCTTCGCAGCCCTTCACCAATCCGTATGGCGTGCGCATCGGCCCCTGCAATTACTGCGGCTTCTGCGAAAACTACGGCTGCTACATGTATTCCAAGGCATCGCCGCAAACCACCATCCTGCCGGTACTGTTGAAGCGCAAGAACTTCGAGGTACGCACCAAGGCCCAGGTCATCAAGGTCAACCTGGATGCCTCCGGCAAGCGTGCCACCGGCGTCACCTACATCGATGCCCAGGGCCGCGAAGTCGAACAGCCCGCCGACCTGGTCCTGTTGACTGCCTTCCAGACCCACAACGTGCGCCTGCTGCTGCTCTCGGGCATCGGCAAGCCCTATGACCCGGTCTCCGGTGAAGGCGTGGTGGGCAAGAACTTCGCCTACCAGTACAACGGCGGCATCAACGTGGTCATGCCCAAGGGCACGCAGTTCAATCCGTTCATCGGCACCGGTGCCGGTGGCGTGGGCATGGACGACCTCAACGCCGACCAGTTCGATCACGGTCCGCTGGGCTTCATCGGCGGTGCCTCGATTCGTCACGTGCGCTATGGCGGCCGTCCCATCAAGCAGGCCGGCACCATGCCGGGCGAGAAGGTCCCCAACTGGGGTTCGGAATGGAAGGCCAGCGTGCAGGATGCCTACCAGCGCACGCTCACCATCGGCATGTCCGGTTCGGTGATGGCGTATCGCGATTGCTACCTGTCGCTGGATCCGACCTACAAGGATGCCAATGGCCAGCCGCTCTTGCGCATGACCCTGAACTGGAAGGAGAACGAAGGCAAGATGCTGACCTACATCGCCGGCGAGATGGAGAAGGTCGGCCAGGCCATGAATCCGGAGAAGGTCGTCAAGGCGGTACGCAAGACTGGCTCGTCGTGGGATACGCGGGTCTATCAATCGACCCACCTGACCGGGGGCGCCATCATGGGCACGACGCCCAAGAACAGCGTGGTCAACAAGTACCTGCAAAGCTGGGATGTGCCCAACGTGTTCGTCTACGGCGCTTGCGCCTTCCCGCAGAACATGGGCTACAACCCGACCGGGCTGGTCACGGCGCTGGCATATCACTCCGCCAAGGCCATCCGTGAGCAGTATCTGAAAAACCCCGGCCCGCTGGTGCAGGCATAAGGATGACGACCATCATGATCAAGCATTATTTCATCGCCGCCTGTGCGGCCGTCATGTCGCTGTCCGCCTTCACCGCAGCAGCGCAGAGCAATGCCGCCGCTCCCTCGGCCGACCAGCAGCTGGTGCAGCGTGGCGAGTACCTGGCCAAGGCTGGTGACTGCGTGGCCTGCCACACCGCCAAGGGCGGCAAGCCCTTTGCGGGTGGCTTGCCCATTGCTACGCCCATCGGCACGGTGTATTCGTCCAACATCACGCCGGACAAGGAACACGGCATCGGCAACTACAGCGAAGAGGATTTCGACCGTGCGCTGCGTCATGGCATCCGCAAGGATGGCGCGTCGCTCTATCCGGCCATGCCCTATCCTTCCTACGCCAAGGTCAAGCCGGCCGACGTGAAGGCGCTCTATGCCTACTTCATGCAGGGCGTCCAGGCTGATCCCGCACCCAATCGTGGTGTGGACATCACCTGGCCCTTGTCGATGCGCTGGCCGTTGTCGGTGTGGCGCAAGGTGTTCGCACCGGCGGTGGCGGCCGATGGTCCGGAGGACAACAGTCCGCTGGTCCGCGGCCAATACCTGGTCGAAGGCCTGGGCCACTGTGGCGCCTGCCATACCCCGCGCGGCGTGGGCATGCAGGAGAAGGCGCTGTCCAATGACAGCAGCCAGTTCCTCTCCGGTGGCGTGATCGACGGCTACCTGGCCAACAACCTGCGCGGCGACGCCCGCGACGGTCTGGGCAACTGGAGCGAGGCCGACATCGTGGCCTTCCTCAAGACCGGCCGCAACAGCCATTCCGCTGCTTTTGGCGGCATGGCCGATGTGGTCGCCAACAGTACCCAGTACATGACCGGGGAAGATCTCTCGGCCATGGCCAAGTACCTGAAGTCCTTGAAGGCGGTGAAGGAGGGCACGGCTGCGCTGGCTTATGACGACAAGACCCACCAGGCCTTGCGCAAAGGCAGCGACCAGAGTCCGGGCGCCATGGCCTTCCTGAACAACTGCGCGGCCTGCCACCGCAGCAGCGGGAAGGGATATGAAGAAACCTTCCCGACCCTGGCCTTGTCGCCGACGGTCAATGCGGAAAACCCGGCTTCGCTTATCCGCATCGTGCTGGAGGGGGCCGAAATGCCGTGGACCCACAAGGCCCCGACGCAATTCGCCATGCCGGGCTTTGCCAGCCGGCTGTCGGACCAGGAAGTGGCCGATGTGGTCACCTTCATCCGTAGCAGCTGGGGTAACCAGGCGTCTTCGGTGAACGCGTCCGATGTGGCCAAGGTACGCAAGCAGCTGCCGGAGAAGAAAACGGTGGAGGCGGGGAGTGCGCCGCTGGCCAAGCAGTAGTGAGCAGCAGTAGTGAGCGATGGTCCGGCATCTGCCGGGCTATCAACGATCCCCGCGTCTGCACAACGCGGGGATTTTTTTACGGTTGCGGCTTACAGATCGCGAATGCCCACGAAGGTACTGCGCAGCGTGCCGGCGTAGTTCTTCTCCAGGTTTTCTCCCATGTTGGGGGCCCAGTTGTCGTACTGTTCAAACACCGTGGTGAAGCCCAGGTCGTGGATCAGTCCGAGCAGATGTTCCTTCTGTATCCAGAAGGAACGATCGTTCTCATAGGACGCCCAGCGCAGTTTTTCGCGCTCCTCGTAGGGCGTGCTGGGATGGAACTCGTGGTACCAGCGACCGTTGAGGCCTTCATTGACCTGCATGGGGGAGAGGCTGTAATACTTCACGCCATCTTCCAGTGATGTGGAAAAGTGCGTCTGCAGGATCATCACCTTCTTGGTGTGACGCGCCAGCTTTTCCAGGAAGGCGCGGGGTTTGTCGAAGTGATACAGCAGACCGCAGCAGAACGAGGCATCGAAAGGACCGTAGCGATCCAGATTCCAGGCCGTGTCCTTGACGAAATGGAGGTTCTGCAGGTTCAGGTTCTGCTTCACGTAATTGCAGCACGCAAAGTTTTCCTCCCGTACCTCCAGCCCGATGGATTCAAATCCCATGCGGGCAAATTCCACCGTGTAGCCACCTTCCAGGCATCCCAGGTCGATGATCCGGTAATTGCGGCGGTTGCCGGGAAAGGCCAGATTCAGCACTTTCCTCGCCGAGATCGCCTGGGGGTGATCCTGCAGAAGAATGGTATCTGGCTTGGTGTAGGTCCCGTTGTCCAGCAGGATATTGTGATAAGTGAATTCCATGTTGCCCTTCCCTTTACGTTTTTCGTTATTGTTGGAACGAACTGGCATCCGGAGCAGGATGCCGTTTCTTCATGGCTGACGCGATGCGTCACCGCGATCTTAACCGCTGATGAGCTCTGGTTGAAAGCCATGCGTGTTGCGCTTGCAACGAGCACGCACCTTGCAATCCTGACTTCACCTGACCTTTGCATCGGGTGTTGATGGCAGGCAAAAAAAACGGCACCCCTGAGGGTGCCGTTTCATCGCAGGCGGAAGCGGAGGGAGGCTACTCTTTCACCGCCCCCGTCATCCCCGACACGTAATACTCCACAAAGAACGAATACACCACCGCCACCGGCAGCGAGCCCAGCAGCGCCCCGGCCATCAGTGCGCCCCAGTGGTAGACGTCGCCTTCCACCAGTTCGGTGACGATCCCCACCGGCACCGTCTTCACCTCGGAGGAGGAGATGAAAGTCAGCGCATAGATGAATTCGTTCCACGACAGCGTGAAGGCAAAGATGCCCGCCGAGATCAAGCCCGGCACCGCCAGCGGCAGGATGATCTTGACCAGGATCTCCCAGCGGGTGGCGCCATCGATGAGCGCGCACTCTTCCAGCTCATAAGGAATCGAGCGGAAGTAGCCCATCAGCAACCAGGTGCAGAACGGGATCAGGAAGGTCGGATAGGTCAGGATCAGCGCCCAGCGCGTATCGAACAGCCCCAGCTTGAACACGATCGCCGCCAGCGGAATGAACAGGATCGAGGGCGGGATCAGGTAGGCCAGGAAGATGCCCAGCCCGACCTGCTTGGAGCCCTGGAAGCGCAGGCGTTCGATCGCATAGGCGGCAAAGACGCTGGCCGCCAGCGAGGCGAAGGTCGATACCACCGACACGATCACCGTGTTGAGCAGCCAGGCCGGATACTGGGTCTGGAACAGCAGCTTCTTGAAGTGCGCCAGCGTCGGGGCAACGACCCAGAAAGGGTTGCCGGTCTGCGAGAGCAATTCATTGTCCGGTTTGAAGGCCGTGATCACCATCCAGTAGAACGGGAACAGCAGCACGAACAGGAAGATCAGCAGCGGGATGTAGATCGTCACCCAGCGGCGCGGTGTCGATTGCAGGAAATCCATGCCCTGGGTTTCCTGCTGGTCGTCTTTTTTCTTGGCCATTATTTGTCACCTCCTTGTTGCCAGCCGCGACGTTGCAGGCCGAAATACGAGAACATGATCGCTGCCAGCAGGAAGGGAATCATGTAGGTTGCCAGTGCCGCGCCTTCACCCAGGGCACCGCCCGGAATGGCGCGCTGGAAGGAGAGCGTGGCCATCAGGTGCGTCGCATTGAGCGGACCGCCACGCGTGAGCACATAGATCAGCTGGAAGTCGGTGAAGGTGAACAGCACCGAGAAGGTCATCACCACCGCAATGATGGGCGTGAGCAAGGGCAGCGTGACATGGCGGAACTGCTGCCAGGGCGTGGCACCGTCGATGGCGGCCGCCTCATACAGCGACGGCGAGATCGTCTGCAGACCCGCCAGCAGCGAGATCGCCACGAAGGGAATGCCGCGCCAGACGTTGGCAAAGACGGTGGACCAGCGCGCATTCCACGGGTCACCCAGGAAGTCGATGTAGCGGTCGATCAGGCCCATCTTGTGCAGGGCCCAGCTGATGACGGAGAACTGTGCGTCATACAGCCACCAGAAGGCCAGGGCCGAGAGCGCAGTCGGCACGATCCAGGGCAACAGCACGATGGCGCGGAAGAAGGTTTTCAGCGGCACGTTCTTGTTGAGCAGGATGGCCAGCCACAGGCCCAGTGCGAATTTCAGGATGCTGGCGCTGACCGTGTAGAACACGGTATTGAACAGCGACAGCTGCGCCAGCGAATCGCCGGCCAGGTAAGTGTAGTTGTCCAGGCCGATGAAGCTGCCTTCGCCGCCGATCTTGGTATCGGTGAAGCCCAGCCAGATGCCCAGGCCCAGCGGGTAGGTCAGGAACACCACCAGCAGGATCACGGCCGGGGCCATGAACAGCATGCCCAGTACGTTACGGTTGTTCAGGAATCGGGATAGCATGATGTGCCTCGATGAAAGGGCCGCAAGCCAGGCCTGCGGCCAGTACTGTAGTGACGCGTCGCGATGCGCCAGCGCGGCAGGACCGGGTCGGCAGGCCCTGACAACCTGCCCCTTTGCCCGCTGTCCCGAGGGAACCCGGATCCGCCTTGCTGACGTTCAGGCTGCTGCCATCAGGTCTTGTAATACCGCTTGGCGCGTTCGGCCGCACGGTCGATGGCCTGCTGCACGGTCTTGGCGCCGGAGGCGGCCTCGGCCACCATGTCCACCACCACGTAGTCCGCCATGCAAGCCGCCGAGGCCTGTCCCAGCGGGCCTTCGTGGCCATGGTCCAGCATCAGCGAGGCCGAGTCGCGGTACACCGTGGCCTTGGGATCGTCGGTCCAGACCGGGTTCTTCTCGTAGGCCTTCAGCGGCTGGCTGACGTAGCCGATGGAGGCCTTCATCCACGGGTTGTACTGGTCCGGCTCAAACATGAATTGCACGAAGGCCTTGGCCGCATTGGGAAACTTGGTGTGCTTGAACACCATCATCTGCGTGATCTGCATCAGCTCGGTGGGCTTGCCGGCCGGGCCGACCGGGAAGTGCGCGTGCTGGGTATCCTTGGCGATGTCCTGCAGCTTGGGATCCTGCGAGTTCTTGGCGGCGTAATACACCGAGATACCGTTGGCCGTGAGGCTGATCTGGCCATCCAGGTAGGCCTTGTTGTTGGACGGATCCTGCCACGACAGGGTGCCGGGCACGAAGGTGGCATAGAGCTGCTTGGCGTATTCCAGCGCGGCGCGGGTCTCGGCCGAGTTGATGGCGACCTGGCCGTTCTTGTCGACCAGCTTGCCGCCATGCGACCACAGCAGCCAGTGTGCCCAGTTGTTGGCGTCACCGACGGCCTTGCCCAGGGCGAAGCCGACCGGAGTGTCCTTGGCCTTCAAGGCCTGGCACAGCTTGAGGAAGCCGGCCGTGTCCTTGGGAATGGCATCGAAGCCGGCAGCCTTGATCTGGCTTTCGCGATAGACCAGGGCATTGCCGATCACGCCCAGCGGCAGGGCGATCCACTTGCCGTCCTTGGTGCCGTACTTGCGGCAGACGTCGTACCAGCCGCCATAACGCTTGCCCAGCGAATCGGCCAGGTCGGTCATGTCGACCAGCTTGGTCGGGTACTGCTGCGGGTCGTCGAACCAGCCCAGCACGATGTCCGGACCGCTGCCCACGTTGGCGGCCACGGCCGATTTCGGGCGCACGTCTTCCCAGCCTTCGCTGTCGGTGCGCACGGCCACGCCGGTCAGTTCGGTGAATTTCTTGACGTTGGCGTTCCACAGGTCTTCATCGCCCTGGACGAAACGCTTCCAGCGCAGGATGCGCAGGGTCGCGCCCTGTTCGATGGGGTACTTGATGCTGTCGGCGCCAGCCGCGCCGGGGCCTGCGGCAAAGGCGTTCACGCCCATGCTTGACGCGGCTGCGGCAGCAGCGCTGGTGACCAGGAATTCGCGTCGTGTCAGCTTGCTCATGTCTCCTACTCCTTCGGTTGAAAGTCGAATTGGACCGCTCTCGAACGGCTGTTCTTGCGGATGGACTCTTTTTCTTGTGATGCTGCGCTACGGGTGGTGCTTGGGACTGCAGTGATGGTGCGGTAAATCAGCGGGCCGCCAGCGACTTGCCCGATTCGGCGTCAAACAGGTGCGTGCGGCTGTGGTCGGGAACCAGATGGATCACGTCGCCCGCGCCGAAATCATGGCGTTCGCGGAAGATCGAGGTGAGGCTGGTCTCGCCGAAGCGCGAGAACACTTCGGTATCGGCCCCGGTCGGTTCCACCACGATGACCTTGGTGGCGATGCCTTGCCCGGCTGCACCGATGGCGAGATGCTCGGGACGCACGCCGTAGGTGACCTTCTGCCCGTCATTGCCCTGCAGGGCGCTGCCATAGGGCGCTGGTACGCGGGTGCCGTCGGCGAACTCGACCTCGGCTGCGCCAACGCCACCGTTGCGGCGCAGGGTGGCGGGGATGAAGTTCATTGCGGGTGAGCCGATGAAGCCGGCCACGAACAGGTTGGCCGGATGGTCGTACAGGTCCAGCGGACGGCCGCGCTGTTCCACCAGGCCATCGCGCATGACCACGATCTGGTCGGCCATGGTCATGGCTTCGATCTGGTCGTGGGTGACATAGATGGAAGTGGTCTTCAAGCGCTGGTGCAGTTCCTTGATCTCGGTGCGCATCTGCACGCGCAGCTTGGCATCGAGGTTGGAGAGCGGTTCGTCGAAGAGGAACACCTGCGGATCGCGCACGATGGCGCGGCCCATGGCCACGCGCTGGCGCTGGCCGCCCGAGAGCTGGCGCGGATAGCGGTCCAGCAGCTGGTTCAGGCCGAGGATGTCGGCGGCCTTCTTGACGCGTTCTTCCACGAAGGACTTGTCCTTCTTGGCCAGGGTGAGCGAGAAGGCCATGTTGTCGCGCACCGTCATGTGCGGATAGAGCGCGTAGTTCTGGAACACCATGGCAATGTCGCGGTCCTTGGGCTGGACGTTGTTGACCACGGTGCCGCCGATGAGGATCTCGCCGCCGGTGATTTCCTCCAGCCCCGCCAGCATGCGCAGCAGCGTCGACTTGCCGCAGCCGGACGGACCGACCAGGACGGTGAATTCGCCATCGGCGATATCGATGTCGACGCCCCGGATGATCTGGGTGCTGCCGAACTGTTTCTTGACTGCGCGGATCTGTACTGATGCCATCAAATGCTCCTCGTGTCTATCCTCGTATCGACGCTGCGGAACCGGTTCCAGGCGGAGCCGTTCACAACGCACTTTGTTCAGGCACGTCCTGTGGAGGGACGCGTGGAAGATCCTGCCGGTCTTCCTTTTTTTCGTTGTCTACACTGATGCTGCGTTGGCGCCCCGTTGCCGGGGGATTGTTTTGACTTATTTGTTCTTGCCCTGAACGACCACGTAGGAGGGCCGTCCGTTGCGGTCCCAGTCGATCAGGTTCTGGGCCGCCTTGCGCCGCAGTTCGCGCGCTGCGACATCCGAGAAGAAAGCCGCGTGCGGCGACAATAGCACACGTGGATGCTGCACGATAGCCGAGGCCGTCTGCGGCGGCTCCACCGGCAGGACGTCCAGCGCGGCACCCTTGAGCTGGCCGTTTTCCAGCGCGGCCAGCAGGTCGTCGATCTTGATGAGGCCGCCGCGTGCGGAATTCACCAGATAGCTCTGCGGCTGCAGGAGATTGAGCAGCGAGGCGTCGATCATGTTGCGCGTCTCGTCGTTCAAGGGCGTATGCAGCGACACCACATGCGCCTGGCGGAACAACTCTTCGCGGCTCACGCGTTCCACGTAGGCGGGGAAATCGCCATCGATGATGTAGGGATCATAGGCAATGACGCGCTTGAAGAGATTGCGCGAAATATGCGCCATGCGCTTGCCGATGCGGCCCAGGCCGATGATGCCGATGGTGAGATCGGAGGCGCGCGGAATGATGCCGGCCGTGGTGTAGTGCCATTCACCGGCTTTCACGGCACGGTCATAGACGGTGATGTTGCGGATCAGGTCCAGCGCCATGGCCAGCGCATGGGTGGCCACTTCGCCCACGCCATAGTCGGGCGAGTTGGCGACCCACACGCCGTGTGCTGCGGCATCGGCCGTGTTGATGGTATCGAAGCCCGCGCCATAGCGGCTGGCGATGCGGATTTCAGGACGGGCCGCAAAGACCTTGGCGTTCACCGGTGCGTATTGCACCAGCAGGCCCTGGCATCCTGCGGAGGCGGCGATCACCTCCTCTTCCGTGCGGCATTGCGCGGTCACGACTTCCACGCCGGCTTCCTTGTAGAGCGCAAGCTCCAGGTCGAGGTCGGGGAAATCGTAGTCCGTAATCAGTACTTTCATTGCTCGTCTCCGTGATGGTTGTCTTGGTCCACCTGATGCAACTACTTCCTGGAACACGGCCGCCGCTTGTGTGGCTGTACCGTGGTCCCGGGGTACGACGGATGCTGGTATTAAGCTGAATTTAATGCTGTTTGAATGACCCTTAACTTTTGCTTAATGCTGCTTGTTGAAGCCTGTGAAGCTTGTGATGCCTGATGCCTGATGCGTTGCTGCAGGTGGAATACGGTCAAGCCAGTTGGCTTTGAAAATTTCTCCTGCCCTTGCCGCCGTTGCTGGGGGCAAGGGCAGGCCAGTTCAGTGATTGTCCTTGGGCACGTAAGGTCCGCTCTTGCCGACCAGGAAATCAAGGTCCGCGCCCTGGTTGGCCTGCTGCACGTGGTCCACATAGAGCTTGACCCAGCCGCGCTGCATCTGCGGCGGCAGCTCGGGCTTTTGCCATTGCGCACGGCGGCGCGCCAGTTCTTCATCTGACACATCCAGGTGCAGCTTGCGTGCCTCCACATCGAGTTCGATGAAGTCGCCGTTCTGCACCAGCGCCAGCGGCCCACCGGCGGCCGCTTCCGGCGAGACGTGCAGCACCACGGTGCCGTAGGCGGTCCCGCTCATGCGGGCATCCGAGACGCGCACCATGTCCGTGATGCCTTTGCGCAGCACCTTCGGCGGCAGCGGCATGTTGCCCGCTTCGGCCATGCCGGGGTACCCCTTGGGACCGCAATTCTTGAGCACCAGCACGCAGGTTTCATCGACATCCAGGTTCTCGTCATCGATGCGCTTGTGCAGGTCGTCGCTGTTTTCGAAGACCACGGCACGGCCGCGATGCTTGAGCAGGGCAGGGGGGGCGGCCGATGGCTTGATGACGGCACCGTCCGGGGCCAGGTTGCCCTTGAGGATGGCGATGCCGGCCGCTTCCTTGAAGGGCTGGTCGAAGCTGCGGATGACTTCCGGATTCCAGTTCGGCGCATCCTGGCAGTTCTCCCACAGGGTCTTGCCGTTGGCGGTCAGGGCACTCTTGTCGATCACGCTTTCCAGTTGGCGGATCACCGCCGGCAGGCCGCCCGCATAGTAAAAATCTTCCATCAGGAATTTGCCCGAGGGCTGCAGGTCCAGCAGGCAGGGCAGTTGCTGGCCGATGTCGTCCCAATCCTTCAGGTCGAGCTGGATGCCGATGCGGCCGGCAATGGCCAGCAGGTGGATCACCGCATTGGTGGAGCCGCCGATGGCGGCGTTGACGCGAATGGCATTCTCGAAGGCCTGGCGGGTGAGGATCTTCGAGAGCACCAGGTCTTCGTCCACCATCTGCACGATGCGCCGGCCGGCGTTGCGGGCCAGCACGTTGCGGCGCGCATCGACGGCGGGAATGGCGGCATTGTGCGGCAGGCCCACGCCCAGCGCCTCGACCATGCTGGCCATGGTGGAAGCCGTGCCCATGGTCATGCAGTGGCCGTGCGAGCGGTGCATGCAGCTCTCGGCTTCAAAGAATTCTTCCTGCGTCATCTTGCCGGCGCGCACGTCTTCCGACATCTGCCATACGCCTGTACCGGAACCCAGTTCACGGCCACGGTATTTGCCCGACAGCATCGGGCCCCCGGAGACGCCGATGGTCGGCACATCCACCGAAGCCGCGCCCATCAGCAGCGCCGGCGTGGTCTTGTCGCAGCCCATGAGCAGCACTACGCCATCGAGCGGATTGGCGCGGATCGACTCTTCCACGTCCATGCTGGCCAGGTTGCGGTAGAGCATGGCGGTCGGGCGCAGCAGGGTCTCGCCCAGCGACATCACGGGGAATTCCAGCGGGAAACCGCCGGCTTCCCAGATGCCGATCTTGACCTGTTCGGCCAAGGCGCGGAAGTGCGAATTGCAGGGGGTCAGTTCGGAATAGGTATTGCAGATGCCGATCACCGGACGGCCATCGAACTGGTCGTGCGGGATACCGCGGTTCTTCACCCAGGAGCGGTAGATGAAACCATCGCGGTCCTGGCGGCCAAACCAGGCCTGGCTGCGGCGGGTGGATTTTTTCTTGGTGTCGTCAGTCATTGTCGTTTCCCTGGCAAGGTGCGTGCGCAAGCGCGCACTGCGTCCCTTGCCCTGCTTCATGCGATCCATGTGCTGCCAGCCGGATGAGGCCGGCAGTGCCGTTCAATGCTTGCTGCCTGCGCGAACCTGGTCTTTGTCGAACTCAGGTGAGAGCGCGCAGGGCGACAGGATGACTGTCGCCCTGGTCAAAGAAATAGCGGGAAAAATCAATCAGCAGGAAGGCCAGCAGGGACCCGAAAGCGGAGCAGCGATGCAAGGCGCGGCGCGCACGGACGCTGGCAGCGGTGGCGGCGCGGCGTGTCTGCGCCTGGCCAGCCGGCGTCCTGCGGTTCACATGCGATGCTGTGCCTGGATAAGCCAATGGGATGTCTCCGTTGCCTGGAGCCGCCGTGGCGGCTGGGTCTGTGCCGTCCGTTCTGCCCTGCGGCCTGCTCCGTCCCCGACGGTGGCAAGACACGCTGAAGCGACGTGACTTGTGTAATTGGCTGCGAGTCTATTGCAGCCAGATTTGTTTGGTCAAGTGGTAATACCAGATCGCGAGAAAGCTTTTTGTCAGCACTGTGCGGCCGGCTTTTTGCGTCGCCCCTGCAACATGCAGTAAAACACACTGCCTGTCTGAAAGCCAGAGCTGGCAAGGCTTTGCGGCGGGGTATTAATGCTGCATGGCACCAAGGATGAATTTTTTTGTTCCATTCGATTCATCCTTGACACTGCCTGGGTGATGTGAAATTCTAGCCTCCGCTGGTCAGACCACATGACCTCTGCGCGACTCATCCCAATGCGGGGGCGCGGCCAGCAGCATGATGCAGCCTCACCGGCCCGGTCCGGATTACAAGAACAAGCAGCAAGGCATGAGACCTGCGCAACAGAGACAACACAGGAGACCAGCGGGGGAAAATCTCTTCCGCATGGCCAATCACTCCGGCGCTCCCCGCAGGTCAGAGAAGCGGTAACGAAAGTCCTTTGCCAAAGCGTTAGCCGCACCCCATTGCGCGCAATGAGCGCAGATGACAACGGAGGAGACCATGCAGTTGACCCGCAGAACCTTGTTCAAGACCATCCTGGCCGCAGGCGCGGCCTGCACCGTCCTGGCCGCCCCCGCGGCCTTTGCCGCCTGGCCCGAACGTCCGGTCACGCTGATCGTGCCCTGGGGCGCCGGCGGCGGTACCGATGCCACGGCCCGCATCATCGGCGCCTTGCTGGAGAAGGACCTGGGCCAGCCGGTCAACGTGGTCAATCGCACCGGCGGCAATGGTGCGGTGGGCCACCAGGCCATCGCCAGTGCCACGCCGGATGGCTACACCATCGGCATCGCCACGGTGGAGATTTCGATGATGCATCACCAGGGCCTGACCAAGCTGACCCCGCGCGACCTCACGCCGCTGGCGCTGATGAACTTCGACCCGGCCGCGCTGACCGTGAGCAACGATTCGCCCTACAAGAACTTCGACGACCTGTTGAAGGCCATCAAGGCCAATCCAGGCAAGCTCAAGGCGTCCGGCACCGGGCAGGGCGGCATCTGGCACCTGGGCCTGGCCGGCATGTTGAATGACCTCAAGGTCGCGCCCAATGCGGTGCGCTTCGTGCCCTCCAACGGCGCTGCGCCGGCCATGGTGGACCTGGCTGCGGGCGGGGTGGACATCGTCGCGGCCTCGCTGCCGGAAGCCCGTTCGTTGATCGACGCAGGCAAGGCCACGCCACTGGTGATCATGGCCAATGAGCCGGCGGCGCTCTATCCCAAGGTGCCCACGCTCAAGAGCCTCACCGGCAGCACCTGGACCAACGGCGCCTGGCGCGGCATCGTCGGGCCCAAGGGTCTGCCGGCCGATGTGCAGGGCAAGCTCTCGGCCAGCCTCAAGAAGATCTATGACAGCAAGGAATACAAGGACTTCATGAGCGGACGCGGCTTCGGTACGCAATATGCCGATGCCGGCGAGTTCGGCAAGTTCATGGACAAGAGCGACGAGGACATGGGCGCCATCCTCAAGACCCTGGGCATGGCCAGGTAACAGGCATGGAGCAGGCGCATTGACCGCAATCGATGCGCCTGCCTCGCTCTTCTCATCGTGCTCTTCGCTTCGGGACTGTCCCATGAAAATCAATGATGCCTTGTCCGGGCTGCTGATCGCTGTGCTTGCGGTCGTGCTCTGGATCGCTTCTTCCCGCCTGCCCGCGATGGGGCAGGATATCGGGCCCAACGTATTTCCGCAGGCGCTGGCCGGCGGGCTGATGATCTGCGCCGTGCTGCTGGTGCTGCGTGGCCTGCGCGGTTTGCGGCAGGCGCGTACTGCGCGCGCTGGGCCTGCTTCGCGTATTGCCACGGTGGGTGCTGATGAGCAGGACCTGCGCTGGGTCACGCTGCCTGACTGGTTCCGCAGCGGCCATGCGGTGTTTGCCTTCCTGCTGATTCCGCTGTCGCTGGTGTTCTACATCTGGGTCTCGGAACCCTTGGGATTCCTGCCGACGGCCTTCGTGCTGCTGCTGGCGCTGTTCGTGACTTTCCGCACCCGCGTGCTGGTGGCCCTGCCGGTGGCGATGGCCAGTGCGCTGCTGATCCACACCATCTTCTACAAACTGCTCAAGGTGCCTTTGCCCTGGGGCATCCTCACGCCCCTGGCCTGGTAAGGAGACGACATGCTTGCCAACCTCTACGCCGCACTGGCGATGGTGTTTGATCCCTACGTGCTGGCGGTGATTCTCGGTTCCTCCATCTTCGGCCTCTTCATGGGGGCCGTGCCCGGCCTGTCCGCTACCATGGCGGTAGCGTTGCTGGTACCGGTGACCTTCTTCATGCCGCCGGTGCCGGCCATCGCAGCCATGGTCTCGGCCACGGCCATGGCGATCTTCTCGGGCGACATTCCCGGCTGCCTGCTGCGCATTCCCGGCACGCCTTCGTCGGCCGCCTATACCGATGAAGCCTATGCCATGACCATGAAAGGGCAGGGCGAGATTGCGCTGGGCGCCAGCCTGGTGTTCTCGGTCATCGGCGGATTGTTCGGTACCTTCGTACTGATTTTCTCGGCTCCGGCGCTGGCCGAGCTGGCGCTGAAATTCTCCTCCTTCGAATATTTCTGGTTGGTGCTGCTGGGCCTGACCTGCGCCATCTTCATCGCCTCCGACAATCCCTTGAAGGGCTTCGTCTCGCTGTTCCTGGGCATGTTCATCGCCTCCGTCGGCATGGGCAATCCGGCCGGGGCGCCGCGCTTCACCTTCGATCAGCCCGACCTGCTGGGCGGGGTATCGCTGGTGCCGCTGATGGTCGGGATGTTCGCCATGTCCGAGGTGCTGCGCTTCGCGGTCTCGCGCGACTTCGCCATGAAGGTTGCGGAAAGCCGCGTGGGCAACGTCTTCAAGGGCATGTGGGGGTTGATGCTCAAGTACCCGAAATCGGTCTTGCGCGGCAGCGTCCTCGGTACCCTGGTCGGCGCGCTGCCAGGCGCGGGCGCTGACATCGCGGCCTGGATGTCGTATGCGATGAGCAAGAAGATGTCGAAGGAGCCGGAGAAATTCGGCACCGGCCATCCGGAGGGCATCGTCGAATCAGGCGCGGCCAATAACTCGGCACTGGCCGGGGCCTGGATTCCGGCGCTGGTGTTCGGTATCCCGGGGGATTCGATCACCGCCATCGTCATCGGCGTGCTCTACATGAAGAACCTCAATCCGGGACCGATGATCTTCGTCGACAACCCGGTGTCGATGTACGCGATCTTCCTGGTCTTCATCCTGGCCAACCTGCTGATGCTGCCGCTGGGCTTCTGGTGCATCAAGATGGCCAAGCGCATCCTCTCCATCCCGCGCGGCATCCTGATGCCGCTGATCCTGCTGTTCTGTATCGTCGGCTCCTATGCGACCAACAACAGTGTCACCGACGTGGGCATCATGCTGGTGTTCGGTCTGCTGGCCTACGTGATGGAAGAGAACGGTTTCCCGGTGGCGCCGGCGGTGCTGGGCGTGGTGCTGGGCGGCATGCTGGAAGAACATTTCGTGACCTCGATGATCAAGTCCGACGGCCAGTTCCTGGCGTTCTTCGAGCGTCCCATTGCCGGCACGCTGGGCGTGATCACGCTGCTGCTGTGGTTGTTGCCGCTGGTGCTCAAGCTGGTGCGCAGGAAGCCGCTGGCCCTGGCCTGAGGTGAAAAGATTTCAATCGATGATTCAAGCAAGGAAAGGTGGTTCCATGGCAATGCCCGAACGTTTCTCCGCTGACGCCCTGCGTCAGTTCGCATCCACCCTGTTGCAGCGCGCAGGCCTGGAGGCCGACAAGGCTGACAGCGTCGCCGCCACGTTGGTCGATGGCGACCTGCTGGGCCACGACACGCACGGGCTGGCGCTGCTGGCCCCCTACGTCAAGGAACTGGAAAAGGGCAGCATGGCCAAAACCGGCCAACCCGAGGTGCTCTCGGAGCGCGCCGCCGCGCTGGCCTGGGATGGCCGCCGCCTGCCGGGCCCGTGGCTGGTGCACCAGGGCATCGATGCCTTGATCCCCAAGGCGCGCGACTATGGCACTGCTTCGCTGACCATTCACCACAGCCATCACATCGCCTGCCTGGCCGCCTATCTGCTGCGTGCCACGCAAGAGGGTTTCATGATGATTTTGGCCAGCTCGGACCCGGCGGTGCAGAGCGTGGCCCCCTTCGGTGGCACGCAGGCGGTGTTTACGCCCAATCCGATTGCGGCCGGCATTCCCACTTCCGGCACGCCCTTCCTGGTCGACATCTCGGCCTCCATCACCACCAATGGCATGAGCAATCGCCTGCACAAGGCCGGCAAGCAGTTCGAGGAAGAATGGCTCATCGATGGCGCCGGTCATCCCAGCCGCGATCCGGCCGTGCTCTCGGCCACGCCGCCGGGCACCATCCTGCCGCTGGGCGGGCTCTCGGCAGGGCACAAGGGCTTCGGGCTGGCCGTGCTGATCGAGGCGTTGACGGGTGGCCTGTCCGGTTTCGGGCGTGCCGATCCGGCAGCGGGCTGGGGGGCGACGGTGTTCATGTCGCTCTATGATCCGTCGGCCTTCGGCGGCGAGCAGGACTTCAAGCGCCAGATGGATCACATCGCGCAGGCCTGCCGCAGCAATCCGCCGCGCCCCGGCGTGGGCCAGGTGCGCATGCCCGGCGACCGTGGCATGCAGCGCCGCGCCGAGCAGCTGGCGCAAGGCGTGACCCTGCATCCGACCATTGCGCCCATGCTGCGTGAAGCCGGTGCCGCCTACGATCTGGAGTTTCCCGCGACCCTCGCCTGAGGACCATCATGCCCATCGAAGCGATTGAACCGCAGCGCTTGTACCGGCAGATCAGCGACCAGTTGCGCAAGCTGATCGTGGACGGAGAATTCGCCGTCGGTTCACGCCTGCCGTCCGAGCGTGAACTGTCGGTACAGCTGGGCGTGAGCCGTCCATCGTTGCGCGAAGCGCTCATTGCGCTGGAGGTGGAGGGCTACATCGAAGTGCGCATGGGCTCGGGCATTTATGTCTGTGCACCGCCCATGCAGCGCGAGTTGCGGCATGACCTGTCCGGCGAGGAAGGACCGCTGGAACTGATCCGTGCGCGCGAGATGATCGAAGGCGAAGTGGCCTATGCCGCCGCCCAGCATGGCAGCAAGCAGCAGATCGCTGCCGTCGAGGAAGCCTACTCGCTCATGATCGCGCATGCCGAAGCGGGCATCGATCCGCTGGAAGCCGACCGCCTCTTTCACATCCGCCTGGCCGAGGCCACCGGCAACAGCGTGCTGGTCGGGCTGGTGACGCAGCTCTTCGATGCCCGCCTGGGCCCGCTGTTCGAGCGCCTGCACAGCCACTTCGACGGCACCCGCGTGTGGCAGGAAGCCATCGAGGAGCACGGCCTCATCATGCAGGCCCTGCGCGAGCGCAACCCTGAGCAGGCGCGCGCGGCCATGCGGCGCCACATGGACATCGCCTTCACGCGCTACAGCGCCAATCTGATCCGGGAATATGGCAACCGCCAGCAGCAGGAGAGCGCGCCGCGCAAACGGCCCGCCCGCAAGACTTCGCTTCAGTTGAAGTAGGTGCGCGCCATTTCGAAGCGGCGCGAGAAATAGGGATTGTCCATGCGCGTGATATGCACCTTGCCATTGGTGGAGGGTGCATGCACGAAGCGGCCATCACCGAGATAGATGCCCACGTGCGAGAAGGGACGGTTCTGGGTGTTGAAGAACACCAGGTCGCCCGCGCGCAATTGCGAAGGCTCGATCTGGCGGCCCTGGCGGGCGATGTCGGCGGCACTGCCGCTGATGCGGTAATTGGCGGCCTGGCCGAAGATGTAGCTGACCATGCCGCTGCAATCGAGACCCGCCGACGGATTCTTGCCACCGAAGCGGTAGCCGGTATCGATCAGCGAGAGCGCATAGAGCGCCACTTCATTGCCATTGTCGGTGGCCGGCAGCGCCGGTGCCTGCGATTGCGGGGCGCCGGGCAGCCGGGTGATGGGGGGCGCGGTCGATGTCGTGCCGCAAGCGGCCAGCACCAGCGCCGCACACAGCGCGGCCAGTGCCGACCGGGAAGAGGGTGCAGCGGCCCTGTGCGTCAATGCCATCCTCGCGCGTCCCGCCATCGCTTACTTCTCGATCTTGGCCAGGACGTCTTCCAGCATGGAGAACATCTGGTCGATCTCTTCCTTGGTTACGTTCAGGGCCGGCATGAAGCGCAGCAGGTTCGGGCGCGGCGAGTTCAGCAGCAGGCCCACCGGTTCCAGGTTGCGTGCGGCTTCGACGATCTGCGGGCCGATGTCGCGGCCCAGTTGCAGGGCACGCAGCAGGCCTTCGCCACGCTCGCCTTCGAAACCATACTTCTCGGAGATTTCCAGCGAACGCTGGCGCAGGTACTGGCCGCGCTCGCGCACCGACTCCATGAAGCCGGGCTTCAACAGTTCCTTGATCACGGCCACGCCCACGGCGGTCATCAGCGGGTTGCCGTTGTAGGTGCCGCCTTGTTCGCCGGCTTCGAAGCAGGCGATTTCTTCACGCGCCAGCAGGGCCGCCAGCGGCACGCCGCCGCCGATACCCTTGGCCAGGGTCATGATGTCCGGTTCGATGCCGGAATGCTGGTAAGCGAACAGCTGGCCGGTACGGCCCATGCCGGCTTGCACTTCATCGACGATCAGCAGCAGGTTCTTTTCCTTGGTCAGGCGGCGCAGGCCTTGCATGAATTCCTTGGTCGCCGGGATGACGCCGCCTTCGCCCTGCACCGGCTCCAGCATCACGGCCACGGTGTGGCTGCCGATCAGCGCTTCGACGCTGGCCAGGTCATTCAGGATGGCCTTGGGGAAGCCCGGCACCTGCGGGGCGAACATGGTGTCCCAGCCGTCCTTGCCGCTGGCCGACATGGTGGCCAGGGTACGGCCGTGGAAGCTGTGCTTGAAGGTGATGATCTCGAAGCGCGAGGAGCCATCGGCGGCCGGGTTCTTCTTGCCCCACTTGCGGGCCAGCTTGATGGCGCCTTCGTTGGCTTCGGCACCGCTGTTGGCGAAGAACACGCGGTCGAACACCGAGTTGGCCGTCAGCAGCTCGGCCAGTTCCATGGAGGGAGCATTGTAGAAGGCTGGCGACGGGTTGATCAGCTTCTTGCTCTGCGCGTTGAGCGCGTCGGCGATACATTGCGGCGAGTGGCCCAGGGTGTTGACCGCCCAGCCTTGCAGGTAGTCGAGATAGCGCTTGCCGTTATGGTCGGTCAACCACATGCCATGGCCTTCGGTGAAGACCAGCTCGGGGCGGTTGGTGACATACATCAGCTTGTTGGTGTCGGACTGGCTGTATTGCATCGAAAGGCTCCTGCAAGAATAGGGTGGTTGGGAGGGTAGTGCAGACCGTTGCTGACACATGAGCACTAAGCGCTAGGCGGCAGGCGCACGACAGACCCAAAATGGCGAATAAAAAAAAGCCACAGGGTTTGCCTGTGGCTTCGCGATTCGTTTCACTTCACGCGCGCAGCAGCAAACCTTTCTCAGGTTGGCTGCGGCGTCGTAAGAATGTGGCGTTGGCGATCATGCGGTGAAGTTTAGGACGTTTTGCGCAGAGCGTCAAAAAGAAATTTCCCGCCAGAGCCGCTTGCAGGCGCATCGGGCGGGCCGCCGTTGCAATTTCATCGCATCTCGCCGGGCCGCGCGGCATCAGGCTTGCGCGGCATCTTCGCAAATGTGCGTGACGCCGGCATGACAGCACCGGCGCCCGCACCCGGCCCGTCAGGCGGCCGGCGTGTCCGACACGGCCTTGGCCAGGTCGGCTTCGGAAGTGAAGGAATCGGCATAGAACTCGTCTTCCGGCAGGCCGCATTCGGCGCTGAAGTCGCGCTGTGCCGATTCCACCACGACCGGCGCGCCACAGGCGTAGACCTGATGGCCCGACAGGTCGGGGAAGTCTTCCATCACGGCGCGGTGGACGAAGCCGGTGCGGCCGCTCCATTTGTCCTCGGCCTGGGCATTCGAGACCACCGGCACGTACTTGAAGTTGGGCAGGTCCTGCTCCCACTGCTGGCACAGGGCGTTCATGTACAGGTCCTGCGGGCGGCGGCCGCCCCAGTACAGGGTCACCGGGCGCTTCGAGCCCGCATGTTCCAGCTGCTCGACGATGGCCTTGATGGGCGCAAAGCCGGTGCCGGAGGCCAGCAGGATGATGGGCTTGTCGGAATCCTCGCGCAGGAAGAAGGTGCCCAGCGGGCCTTCGATGCGCAGGATGTCGCGCTCCTTCAGGGTGGTGAAGACCTGGTCGGTGAACAGGCCGCCCGGCAGGTGGCGGATGTGCAGGCTCATGTGTTCATCCTTGTGCGGGGCGGTGGCCATGCTGTAGCTGCGGCGCTTGCCGTCGCGCAGCAGGAATTCCACGTACTGGCCGGCCTTGTACTGCAGGCGGTCATTGGCCGGCAGTTGCAGCGAGAGGATGATGACGTCGTCGGCCACCTTGTCCAGCTTGGCCACGCGCACCGGCAGCTTGCGCACCGGGATCTCGCCCACGCCGGCCACTTCGCGTGCCTCGATGGTGACGTCGCTGTGCGGCTTGGCCACGCAGAACAGGGCATGGCCCAGTTGCTGCTCGTGCTCCGAGAGGGCGCGCACCTGGTGCGGACCGTGCTCGACCTCACCCGAGACCAGCTTGCCCTTGCAGGAGCCGCAGGCGCCGTTCTTGCAGCCGTAGGGCAGGCCGACACCGGCGCGGATGGCGGCCGTGAGGATGGATTCGCTGGCGTCGCAGGAGAATTGGCGACCGCTGGGCTGGACTGTGACTTGGAAACTCATACAATTCTGCTTCTGGATAAATTTGGATTGAACACCGTGAAAAAACTGGGCCTGCCCCGCGTACTGATCCTGGGCTGCGGCGATGTCGGCCTGCGGCTGGTGCCGCTGCTGCTGCCGCGCTACCGCGTACTGGCCGTGACCAGCAACCCCGACCGCCGCGCCGAACTGCGCGCCGCCGGGGCCATTCCCATCGTGGCCAACCTGGACGCCCCCTTGACGCTGGGCCGCCTGGCGCGCCTGGCACCGACCATCGTGCATCTGGCGCCGCCGCAGTCCGAGGGCCGCATCGACCGCCGCACTCGCAATTTGGCCGCCATTTTACCCGAGGGCGCGCGCCTGGTTTATGTCAGCACTACCGGTGTCTACGGAGATTGCGCTGGCGCAAGTTTCGACGAGACCCGCAGCGTGCGTCCGCAGAACGCCCGCGCCGTACGCCGGGTGGATGCCGAAACCGTGCTGCGCGCCTGGGCCCGGCGCCGCCAGGGCAAGCTCTCCATCCTGCGCGTGCCGGGCATCTACGCCGCCGACCGCCTGCCGCTGGAGCGCCTGCACAAGGGCCTGCCGGCGCTGGTGGCGCAGGAGGACGTGCATACCAACCACATCCAGGCTGACGACCTGGCCCGCATCTGCCTGGCGGCGATGCGCCTGGGCGCGCCCAATCGCGTCTATCACGCTGTCGACGATTCCGACCTCAAGATGGGCGACTACTTCGACGCCGTGGCCGATGCCGCCGGTCTTTCCCGTCCGCCGCGCCTGCCGCGCAGCGAGCTGGAACGCAGCGTCTCGCCGATGATGCTGTCCTTCATGTCGGAATCGCGCCGCCTCCACAATGCCCGCATCAAGGAGGAGCTGGGCGTGCAGTTGCGCTATCCCGATGTGCAGAGCCTGTTGGCCCAATGGCGGGAGCAAAGGCTGACGAAGAGCTGACGCCTTTATGCGTTTTGCCCACCTTTCTTATTCGAAATACGAATAAGCATACGATTTTTAAGTAGTTGTTTTGCATAGCCGGGCTCAGTACAGTGCATGCCTGACTCATTGGGGGAGGCTGGAGCAGCCGGTGAAGTTTCTGACCGGCGCGTGCGCCAGCACCGGCGCGCCTCTTCCGTTCCATCCATTCCACGCGCGGCCCGTCCGCGGACCACATGAAGCTATCTTTCAACAACGTCGCCAAGCGTTTCGGCGACCTGCACGTGATCGAGGAATTCACCCGCGAGATCGCCTCGGGTGAGCTGGTCGCGCTGGTCGGTCCTTCCGGCTGCGGCAAGTCGACCCTGCTGCACATGGCAGCCGGCCTGGAAAAAGCCAGCAGCGGCACCGTGTCCGCCGACGGCCAGGCCATCCGCGGCCCGCATCCCGAGCGTACCCTGATGTTCCAGGAAAACGCGCTCTATCCCTGGCTGACGCTGCAGCAGAACGTGGCGCTGGCACTGGAATTCCAGAATGTCGACAAGAAGAAATCCGCCGACCAGGCCCGCGTCTGGCTGGAGAACGTCAAGCTCAAGGGTTTCGAAAACTATTATCCGCACCAGGTCTCGGGCGGCATGCGCCAGCGCGCGGCCCTGGCGCGCGCCTTCATCTCGCAGCCCAAGGCGCTGCTGCTGGACGAACCCTTCGGTGCGCTCGATGCGCTCACTCGCATGACCCTGCAGGATGCCCTGCGCGACCTGATCCGCCAGCAGGGCCCGACCGTGGTGCTGGTGACGCACGATGTGGACGAGGCGCTGTTCCTGGCTGACCGCATCTTCGTGTTCAGCCCGCGTCCGGCCAAGGTCTTGAAGGAATTCAATCTCGTGCATCACGAAAAGACGCACGACCTGTCCGAATTTGCGGCCACCCGCCGCGAAATCCTTTGCCTGCTGGGCATCCACGCCGAGCAGGACGAATTTGCAAAAAACCTGGAAGGGGTAGGAGTATGAAACTCGCACGCATCCTGGCACCGGCCATCACCGCCGCAGCCCTGGCTTTCTCGGGCAACGCCCTGGCCCTGGAAAAATTCAAGATCGGCTACCTGCGCGTCATGGACGATGCCCAGGCCATGGCCGCCTATGAAGCCGGTCTCTACAAGAAATACGGACTGGATGTGGAACTGATCGAATTCAAGTCCGGCACCGACCTGGTCAAGGCCATCGTCGGCGGCCAGCTCGACAGCGGCGTGTTCGGCTTCTCCAATGCCGTGGCCTGGGCCTCCAAGGGCGCGGACCTGAAGGTGGTCGGTGGCGCGCAGCTGGGCTATCACGCCCTGGTGGCGCGCGAGGATTCCGGCATCAACAAGGTCGCTGACTTGAAGGGCAAGACCCTGGCCTCGCAGGCCGAGGGCAGCACCGCTGACACCGTGCTCAAGGGCGTGGTCCTGCGTGATGCGGGCGTGAAGCCCGATGATGTCAACGTCATGGGCGTCTCGCCCCAGGTGGCGGTGCAGTCGCTGGTGGGCAAGCGCGTCGATGCGGCCTTCCTGTTCGAGCCGCAGGCGCGCATTGCGCAACTGATCGCGCCGGTCAAGCAGGTCTATGAAATCGGCGAAGTCTGGCCCTTCCCCTGCATGGTCGTCATCACTTCCGGCGAGACCTTGAAGAAGAAGCGCGATGCCGTCTGGAAGTCGCTGGATGCGCAACGCGATGCCATCACCCTGCTGCAGAAGAAGCCTGCCGAAGCCTCCAAGCTGATTGCCGGCTACTTCATCGCCGAGCCGACCCTGAAGACCCTGAAGCATGGCGAGATGCTGCGTGAAGACGTCATCCGCGACGCCATCAAGAGCCAGACCTTCACCCCCAAGATCAGCAAGAAGGACCAGGACCGCATGCAGGAAATCGCCGATATCCTGCAATCGCAAGGTTCGCTCAAGACCCGCGACGGCAAGCCCTTCGATGTGAATTCCATCACCGACCTGTCGTGGCAGAACGCGCGCAAGCTGTGATGCGGCACTGCGCCTGATCGATTTCCTTTTGTATTCACCCTGGCCGGACCCTGTCCGGCCATTGTCTTTCCTGCCCTTATGAGCTCACAGCGTCGCGTTACCGGACTCCGCAAGAAACTGGCCATGCTGCTGGCCATCGTCTTCATCCTTTTGATGTGGCAGATCGCGGCCTGGTCGCTGCCGTCCTTCCTGATGCCGGGCGTGCCCGAGGTGGCCGCGCGGCTGGTGGAGGAAGTGCAGTCCGGCAGCTTCCGCACGGCCCTCTTCGGCAGTCTCTATCGCCTGGGCCTGGGCTATGGCTCGGCCCTGGCGCTGGGCATCGGATTCGGCCTGATCGGGGCGGTGCTGTTCTTCTTCCGTGAAGTACTGAAGTCGGCCATCGTGATCCTGCAATCGATTCCCTCGATTGCCTGGGTGCCGCTGTTCCTGATCCTGATGGGCTTCGGCAACCTGCCCATCGTGGTGGTGGTGGCCATCGCCGCGTTCTTCCCGGCCGCACTCTCGGTCATGAATGCCACCGAGAGCGTGCAGCAGGTGCATGTCTCGGCAGCGCGCGTGATGGGGGCTTCGCGCCTGTCCATGCTGCGCCGGGTGTACCTGCCGGCAGTGATGCCCGAACTCATCACCGGTGCCCAGCTGGCGTTCGGCAACGCATGGCGCGCGCTCATTTCCGCTGAAATGCTGGTCGGATTCGGCAAGGGTCTGGGCCGCACGCTGGCCTACTCGGGCGAGACGGCCGACATGATCGGCGTGATGGCCAACATCCTCACCATCGCCATCCTGGCTGCGCTGATCGACCAGGTGATTCTGGAAAACCTCAAGCATCGCCTGCTCAAGTACCAGTACGTCTGAAGCTATGCCCGCCATGCATACCCTCGTTCGCCTCACCTTGCTGGCGTCGGCCTGCCTGACCGTGGGCGCCGCGCAGGCTGGCGTGCTCGATGACGCACGCCGCAGCGACACCGTGCGCATCGGGCTGGATCACGTGCCGCCGGTCTACAAGGGCGGCATGAAATTCCGTACCCCCGAAAACATCGCCATCGTGACGGCCGAGGATCTTGCCGCGCAGTGGAAGCTCAAGGCCGACCTCCAGCCCACTACGCAAGACCGCGCTGCATTGAAGGGCGTGCGTCCTGATGTCGTGCTCACGCGCATCGATGTCGCCCAGGCGGGCACGGCCGATGTCATCACGGTTCCGACCGGCTACAGCGCCGGTGGCATGGCCATCATGCGCACCGATACCACCATCCGCAAATGGGAAGACCTGAAAGGCCGCACCGTCTGCGTCTCCGCCGGATCGCCCTATGTCGGCACCCTCAGCGCACGCTATGCCGCCATCGAGAAAGTGATGCCGGCCCCGGCCGATTCGTTGCTGGCCGTGCGCATCGGCCAGTGCGATGCCGCCGTGCATGACGACACGCTCATGAAGGCGCTCTTGAAGCTGCCCGAATGGAAAAAGTTTTCCGCACAGCTGCCGCCGGTCAGCCGCCAGGCGCTGGTGCTGCAGGTACGCGGCAATGACCCGACCGACCTGGCCGCCGCACGGCAACTGGCCGCGCGATGGAACGATGCATTCTGGGACAAGGCCATCAAGAAGTGGGTCAACAACGTGGCCTTCGAGGTCTACCTCGACCAGAACGTACCGGATTGCCACTGAGGCCTCTTGCCAGCGTGGCAAGGAAGTTGCCACGCCGATATCGGGAAAACGGGATTTGTCGACAAGCGCGCAAGCCGGTCCGTACCGTCCGCACAAAAATCACCCCATTTCAGGATTTTCCCTGTGGCAGAGCGCTGCAATGGGCGTAACATAGTCGGCATTCGTTCCACTGGAAGGCACATCCTGTCGCCGCCAGTCATCATTCCTCAGCCTTCGTTTCAAAGGGAGCCCATCATGGCCATGGACATTTCCTCTGCCGTCAACGGCGTCGTCTCCGACCCCAACGGCAATGCACCGACCACTGGCAAAGCCAACGATCCGGTGGCCGTGCGCCGTGCCGAAGAAGCCGCAGCCGCCTTGAAGGCCGAGCAGCGTCGCCTCGAAGAAATCCAGGCCGATGAAACCCGCGCCGAAAACGCCCGCCAGGAACGCAATCGCCGCGAGCAAGCCTCGCGCAATGCGACCGGCGAGATCATCGGCACGACCGTCAATTCGGTGGCCTGATACCTGCCTTGCCGGTGACGTGGATTGGCCGCGCATTGGCCAATGATCGGCCAATTCCGGATTCTTAACCTGGATTCAACAAAGCCCGCAACGCCCGGTACAAGGGCGTTGCGGGCTTTGTCGTTGGTGCGGCAGGCGGTTCGAATCAGTGATTCTGCCCCGGCCCGTTCAATGATCCCAGCAACCAGGTTTCGGCCATGTCGATCTGATTGATGAGCATCAGGAAGGTCTCGTCATTGATGCGCTGTTCAGCGCGCAGGTAGTGCACTTCCAGCCGCTCGGCGCGGATTGCCTCCAGCCGCAGTTCACGTTCGAACTGCTTGAAGCGGTTGGCCGCGCGCTGGGTTTCTTCCGAATCACTCTCCGCATTCATGCGCATGCGATAGGTCGCCAGCAGGCTGCCGCTGACTTCCATCAACAAGGCCAGATCGGATTCATCGAGATTGACGCCGATGCGTTCCTGCGCCTCCTCGATGGTGCGCACGGCCGCCTCCGACAGGCGCAGGCGCGCCATCATTTCCTCGGCGCGGCGGCGCTTGACCTCGGCATCGAGCTGCAGATCCTTGAGCATCCAGGGCAGCAGGAAGCTGCCGAACAGCAGCGAGCACAGGATCACGCCGGTGGCGAGAAAGATCAGCAGGTCACGCGCCGGGAAAGGCGTATGTTCCTTCAGCAGCAGCGGGATCGACATCACACCTGCCAGCGTGATGGCCCCGCGCACGCCGGAGAGCGCCGTGATGCTGATGAGCCGCAAATCGAACTTGCGGTTGCGCCCGCTCTGGCCACGCAGGGCGGAGGCGAAGCGGCGCATGCGCAGGTTGATCCAGACCCACACGAAGCGCAGCACGATCAGCGCCACCGTGATGGCCAGGATGTAGACGAACAGGTGCCACACCGGCACATTGCCCGCCATCTGCGCATCCACGTGGGCCAGGCTGACGATGCCCGGCAATTGCAGGCCCAGCAGCAGGAAGGACATGCCGTTGAAGACGAATTCGAGCATGGTCATGATGCTGCGTCCCTGCAAGCGCGTGGCTGCCGATTCGCCACCGGCCGTCTCCAGATAGGGCATCAGCATGCCCGCCGCCACCGCCGCCAGAATGCCGGACAAACCAAAGTGTTCGGCAAAGATGTAAGCCGTGAAGGGGATCAGCAACAGCAGCACCACCTGGATGCCCGGCTCGTCACCGGCCCATTCGATGATCTTGCGGCGGATCAGCCCGAAGCCCCAGGCCACGATCAGCCCCACGGCAATGCCGCCGGCGGCGATCAGCACGAAGGAGATGCTGGCATCGAGCAGCGAGAAGGTCCCGGTGATGACGGCGGCAATCGCGAACTTGAAGGCCACCAGGCCGGACGCATCGTTCATCAGCGCCTCGCCCTCCAGCACGTGCTGCATCGAGGCCGGCAGGCGGCCCTTGCCGACGATGGACGAGACCGCCACCGCATCGGTGGGCGAGAGCACGGCCGCCAGCGCGAAGGCCGAGGGCAGCGAGATGACCGGGATCATCCAGTGGATGAAGTAACCCACGCCCACCACCGTGAACATCACCAGACCCAGGGCCAGCGCCAGGATGGGGCGCGCCAGGCGGAAGAATTCGCGCTTGGGCATGCGCCAGCCATCGGTGAAGAGCAGCGGCGGGATGAACAGCAGCAGGAACAGCTCCGGATCGAAGCTGATGCGCAGGCCGAACATGGGCATGGCCAGCACCGCTCCCAGCGCGATCTGGAACAGCGGCAGTGGCAGCTTGAAGGGAGCCAGCCGCGCGACCACGCCGGAGACGGCGACGGCCAGCAGCAGGATCAGGACGGTGAAGACGATTTCCATGAGGCAGCAGGTGATGTTCTTGTGATGAGGCGCGGGTGGGTCAGACCGGCAGGGCTGCAAGGAGTTGCAGACGCGTTGCAATGACTTGCAACAGGCTTGCAAGTATACGGTACCTGCGCGGTACAAGCTCGGCAGCCATGTGCCACTGCATCAGGAGAAGGCGCGGGCAAAAACGACGATGCCGGCACAAGGCCGGCATCAGGGAACGCGGGGAGGGCAGGCGTTGCTTAGTTGCCGGCCTTGGCCAGATAGCGGGCGCGCCAGGGTTTGAGCACCATCAGCGCCAGACAGGCGGTGAGGATGTCCAGCGTGATGGCAGTCCCGAAGACCGGATGCCAGCTGCCGGTCTTCTCATGCATCATGGCTGCCAGCGGGCCACCGAAGATCGAGCCGATGCCCTGCGAGATGTAGAGCCAGCCATAGTTGGCGGTGGCGTTGCGAGTGCCGAAGGTGTCGGTCAGGGTCGAGGGGAAGAGCGAGAAGATCTCGCCCCAGCCGAAGAAGACGATGCCCGACAGCAGCACGAACAGCACCGCATTCTCGCGCGTGGCCAGCCACAGCGCCATGGCCACGCCTTCCAGCGCGAAGGCGAAGAACATGGTGTTCTCGCGGCCATAGCGATCCGAGATCCAGCCGAAGAAGGGACGCGTCAGGCCATTGGTGAGACGGTCGATGGTGAGTGCCAGCGGCAGCGCGGCCAGCCCGAACACCATCACGTTGGCCACGCCGAAGTCACGCGCGAAGGTGGCCATCTGCGAGGTCACCATCAGGCCCGAGGTCGACATCATGGTCATCATCACGAACATCAACCAGAACAGCGGCGTACGCAGCATCTGGCGCGGCGCCAGGTCGAGCTTGCTGGCGGCAATCGCCGGGGCCGGCATGGCGGCCGCATGGCTGGCGTCAGGCGAGCGCAGCGCCTGTGCGGCCAGCACGCCGATTACGGCAAACACCAGGCCGAATTGCCAGAGCGTGGTTTCCAGCCCGGCGCTGGCCAGCGAGGCCGAGATCGGGAAGGTGGTCAGGATCGCACCCATGCCGTAGCCGGCCGCCACCATGCCCACCGCAAAGCCGCGACGGTCCGGGAACCAGCGCACCATCTGGCCGACCACGCCGACATAGACGATGCCGGTACCGAGCCCGCCCACCAGGCCATAGGCCAGGTAGAACATGCCGATGGTAGAAGCTTGTGCCGCCAGGATCCACGACAGGCCGGACATGAAGGTGCCGATGGCGATCAGGCGGCGCGCGCCGAAGCGCTCGATCAGGCTGCCCTGGAAGGGCGAGAAGAAGGTTTGCAGCACGATCAGCATCGAGAAGGTGATCTGCAGTTCCGACAGCGGCACGCCCAGCTTGGCCGTGAGCGGCTTGGTGAACAAGGTCCACACGTATTGCGGACTGGAGATGGCCATCATGCAGATCAGGCCGATCAACAGCTGGAACCAGCGGTTGCGCAGCAAGCCCTGCGCGCTCGCCGGGGCGGTTTGGGTGAGGGTGGTCATGCGTTTCTCCTGTACAGAAAGCCAGAGTGGGACGGCCAGCCTTGCCGGATCGGGCAGGATGCCGCTGGACTGAATTTATGTATGCATAAATCCTGCCAGGCACAAAAGCAGCTTTCGTGCCATTTGCCTCGTGGCAAATCCGGCACAGGAAAATCGGTTCAATTCTTCTTCGGGAGCGTAAAAACCGGCCTGCGACCCGCAGTTGAAGCGCAAAGCTTCACTTTTTCAGCCAAAACGCTTGCGCCGGGTGGGTGTCGTTGCCGGTGCGGTGCCCGGCGCCGGTGCAAGCTGCACCGACTCGGCACGCACCTGTTCGAGGCGGGCGATGGTGAGGCGTTCGACCACGGTATGGCTGTCTTCGATGTGACGCGCGATCAGTTCGCCGGCCAGAGCGGCATCGCTGCGGGCGATGGCGTCGAGGATGGCGCGGTGTTCGGCGTAGGTGTCATCGATGCAGTCGCCATAGGCGAAGTCCAGGCGACGCATGATGCGCAGCTGGTTGGCCAGCTGGCGGTAGACGGTATCGGCCTCGGGGTTGCCGGCCGCCTGCACCAGCGCGCAGTGGAAGGCTTCGTCCAGGGCCGCCACGGCCAGCCCGTCGGGCAGGCGGTCGCCGGGGGCGCATTGCCAGATCGCGCCTTGTTCGGCCACCAGCTGCTGGCGCACCGCGGGGGCGATGCGCGGGGAGCACAGCTTGCGCACGGCGTGCAGTTCCAGCATCTCGCGCAATTCGTAGAGGGAGGCAAAGCGCGCCAGGTCGATCGGCACCACTTCCCAGCCGTTGCGGAAGTGGCCGCGCACCAGGCCTTCGCTTTGCAGGCGCATGAGGGCTTCGCGCACGGGCGTGCGCGAGACCTGCAGCCGCTCGGCCACGTCGTTCTCGGCAAAGCGGTCGCCGGGCAGCAGGCGGAAGGCGTAGATGTCATCGCGCAGGCTGGCATAGACCGTGTCGGTGAGCTTGCCGGCACGGCGGGTGGCGAGATCGGCGGGCGCTTGGCTGGACGTCATGAAGGAAGTGGCTGGGCGGGTGGACGGGGTTGGCGGCTATCTTAACGCGGGGGTGGGGGCGGATGGAAGACGGACAATCCTGCCAGTGCAACAGCGGCGGCCTTCTGGGCAGGGTATGAGGTATGCAGAAATAGTGCTTGAGGCACTATTCTTCCTTGCATATCATCTCAACGAGTTCTGAAAAGAAAGGATCCCCGATGCGGCCCTCTATTGTGCTTGACATGAAGCGAAGCGCGGTGCGCGAAGCGGTAGGCCGCTTCCGCACGGCCAATCCACGCGTCTTCGGTTCGGTACTGCACGGCACCGACCGCGAGGGCAGCGACATCGATCTGCTGGTCGATGCGCTGCCGGGTGCCACGCTGTTCGACCTGGGCGGCCTGCAGGATGAGCTTGAAGCCTTGCTGGGCCTGCATGTCGATCTGTTGACCCCGGGCGATCTGCCACCGAAGTTCCGGGCACAGGTGCTCGCGGAGGCCAGACCGGTATGAGCGTGAACCGCTTGACTGACTACCTGGACCACATGCAGCAGGCTGCCAGCGATGCCTGCAGCTTCGTGAAGGGCACGTCCAAAGCGGAATTCGTTGACGACAAACGAACCCAGCAGGCCGTCATCATGAGCCTCATCATCATCGGTGAGGCCTCCACGAAGGTGATGGACCGCTATCCCGAGTTCGCGCAGGCACATGCTGAGGTACCGTGGCGCAGTATGCGCGGCATGCGCAACCGCATTGCCCACGGCTACTTTGACATCAATCTCGACGTGGTATGGGATACCGTGCGGACAGCTCTGCCGGAGCTGCTGAAGCTGCTGCCCGAGGCGCGCAAGAGTGCGCAAGTCCAAGAAGGCCAGCAGTAAAACCGCGTCAGCCAAGACGCCTGAGGCTGGCGGTCTTCGCCAACGGAAGTGACTTACGAAACTTCGCGAGTGCATTGCGGGCCTTGCCCGCTCTGTTCCTGCCTTACTTTTTCTGTGAATGCTTCGTGCCGCGTGTGCCCAGCACGGTAATACGCTGCTTGGGCGAAGGTTCGGCCAACTCACGCGCAATGAAATCCACAAAGCTGCGCACCCGCGTCGACAGCTGCTGGCGCTGCGAATACACCGCAAAGATATCCGAATTGGGCGTCTGCCAGCCCGGCAGCACCTGCACCAGCCGCCCCTGTTCCAGATAGCTGCGGATATCCCACTCGGCGCGCATGAGGATGCCGTGCCCATCCAGTGCCCACTTCACCGCGATCTCGCCATCATTGGTAGTGAGGTTGCCGCGGATCTTGACCGTCTCAGTCTTGCGCGAAGCACCGCTGCCTGAAGACAGCTTCCATACCCCATAGGCCTCATCGCCCTGGCGGATGCCCACGCAATTATGTTTGGACAGGTCATGCGGCGTCTGCGGCATGCCCCTGCGCCGGAGATAGTCCGGCGAGGCGCACAGCAGCCGCGCATTGGACGCCAGCCGCCGCGCTACCACCCTGGTATCGGGCGGCTCGCCGAAGCGGATGCAGACATCGAAACTGTCCTCGGTCAGCGGCGGCGGCATCACCGACAACTGCAACTGCACCGACACCTGCGGATGGCGCGTGACGAATTTGGAAATCACCGGCGCCACATGGCTGCGCCCGAACCCCAGCGTGGCATTGACGCGCAGCAGGCCTTCGGGACGGCGCTTGGAGCTGCCCAGCAGTTCGGACAATTCATCGATCTGGTCGAGGATGCGGCGTGCATGTTCCAGATAGAGCTCGCCCTCGGGCGTCAACATCATGCGGCGCGTGGTGCGGTTGACCAGCGGCACGCCGGCCCGCGCTTCCATCAGAGACAGGTGCTTGCTGACCGCCGCCGTGGTCAGCCCCAGCTCGCGCCCGGCCGCAGAGAGACTGCCGGCCATGGCCAGCACGGAAAAGAAACGCAGGTCGGCGGGAAGGACGGTGTCCTGCATGAAACCTCGCTAGGTAAACAAAAAATGGATTGTTAAATCCAGGTTAAGAATGCTTTAAGTCTAGCACCGGTTCCTGTCCTTTCAGTATGGGTAAAGTAGCCGGCATGCAAAGAGGCGGCGGAGGTCGTCATTTTGCGAGACCCCACACCGCATCTCATCAAGAAAGGCTGGAGACATGAAGACCTATCGCATCGCAACCATCCCCGGCGACGGCATCGGCAAGGAAGTCATTCCTGCAGGCCGCCAGTTGCTGCAAGCCCTGGCCGCTGCCCGCGCCGACCTCGCCTTCGACTTCGAGGACTTCGGCTGGGGTGGCGACTACTATCGCCAGCACGGCGTGATGATGCCCGCCGATGGCCTCGATGCCCTGCGCGACAAGGACGCCATCCTGTTCGGCTCGGCCGGGGACCCGCACATTCCGGACCACGTGACCCTGTGGGGCCTGCGCCTGAAAATCTGCCAGGGCTTCGACCAGTACGCCAACGTGCGTCCCACGCGCATCCTGCCGGGCATCGACGCACCCCTCAAGCGCTGTCGTGCGGAGGACCTGAACTGGGTCATCGTGCGCGAGAACTCCGAAGGCGAATACGCTGGCGTCGGTGGTCGCGTGCACCAGGGCCATCCCATTGAAGCGGCCACCGATGTCTCGATGATGACCCGTGCCGGCGTCGAGCGCATCATGCGTTTCGCTTTCAAGCTGGCGCAGTCGCGTCCGCGCAAGCTGTTGACAGTGGTCACCAAGAGCAATGCCCAGCGCCATGCGATGGTGATGTGGGACGAGATCGCGGTGCAGATTGCCAAGGAATTCCCGGACGTGAAGTGGGACAAGGAACTGGTCGACGCTGCCACGGCGCGCATGGTCAACCGTCCCGCCACGCTGGACACCATCGTGGCCACCAACCTGCATGCCGATATCCTCTCCGACCTGGCCGCTGCGCTGGCGGGCAGCCTGGGCATTGCGCCCACCGGCAACATCGATCCGGAGCGCCGCTATCCGTCCATGTTCGAACCCATCCACGGGTCGGCCTTCGACATCATGGGCAAAGGCCTGGCCAATCCGGTCGGTACCTTCTGGTCGGTGGTGATGCTGCTGGAACACCTGGGCGAGCACGATGCAGCGGCACAGGTGATGCAGGCCATTGAAGCGGTCACGGCCGATCCGGCGTTGCATACCGGTGACCTGGGCGGCAAGGCGACCACGGTGCAGGTGACCGAGGCGGTATGCAGTTTCGTGGCCAAGGCGGCGCGGGTGCAGCAGGCGGCCTGAACTTTTCACTGAAGATATAAACGATTTATATCGTTTCCTTTCCGGGGCGGGCTGGCTCGCTCCGGTGTCCGGCTTCGTCCCTCTCCAACCAGAACAACAGGGGAGAAGCCTTCCAAAATCAAGGGCCGCATTGCGCAGGCCCGTTCCATGACCGGCACACGTCCGGCAGGAGGAGACCATGAAACAGGATCAGGACCTCGAAGCGCGGGTGTCGCGCAAGCTCATGCGGCGCATCATTCCATTCGTGATGCTGCTGTATTTCATCAGCTTTCTGGATCGCGTCAATGTCGGCTTTGCCGCCATCACGATGAACAAGGAACTGGGCCTGTCACCGACTGCCTTCGGGCTGGGGGGCGGCCTGTTCTTCGTCGGCTATTTTCTGTTTGAGGTGCCGTCCAACCTGATCCTGCATCGGGTGGGTGCGCGCATCTGGATTGCGCGGGTGATGGTGACCTGGGGCCTGATCTCGGCGGCCTCGGCCTTTGCCACCGGCCCCAACAGTTTTTATGTGCTGCGCTTCCTGCTGGGCGTGGCCGAAGCGGGGTTCTTCCCCGGCATCATCCTGTATCTGTCGCTGTGGTTCCCGACCCGCCAGCGCGCCGTGGCCGCAGCCTGGTTCATGGCGGCCGCTCCCATTTCGGTAGCGCTGGGTTCGCCGCTCTCCGGCGCGATCATGCAATTGCCGCCGATGTTCGGCCTGTCGGACTGGCAGATGCTCTACATCATCGAAGCCGCACCGGCCGTGATCCTGGGCTTGGTGGTGTTGAAGTACATGACCGACAAGCCGGAGCAGGCGCACTGGCTGGCCGATGACGAGCGCAGCTGGCTGGTGGCGCGTCTCAAATCCGAAGCCGAGGCCAAGAAGGGCGGCCATGGCCACACGGCCAGTGCCTGGTCGGCGCTGAAGGACCTGCGCGTGCTGGCGCTGGCGCTGATCTACTTCGGTACCTCGGCGGGGCTCTACACGCTGGGCCTGTGGGCACCGCTGATGATCCGCGAATTCGGATTCACGCCGTTCCAGACGGGTTTGTTGAGCGGCGTGCCCAGCGTGGTGGCGGTGGTGGCCATGGTGTGGTGGGCGCGTCATTCGGACCGCAGCGGCGAGCGCACCTGGCACGTGGTCATCCCCTGCGTGGTGGCCTGCATCGGCTTCGTGCTGGCCGGCAATGCGATGACGGCGCTGTTCGTGGTGCTCTCGCTGGTGGTGGTCAATGTCGGCATCAGCTCGGCCAAGGCCCCGCTGTGGGCCATGCCCAGCACCTTCCTCTCCGGTGCCGGTGCGGCAGCAGGCATTGCGATGATCAATTCGCTGGGCAACCTGGGCGGCTTTGTCGGACCGTTCGCCATCGGCTGGCTGAAGAACCGCACGGGTGGTTATGCCGCAGGCTTGTATGTGGTGGCGGCCACGCTGGCGGTGTCGGCGGTGGTGACCTTGCTGCTGGCCCGTAATACGCGGCGGGCGGCGGTGGTGGAGCAGGGGGCTTGAGCGGTGCGCGTTGTCTCTGAATGAAGAAGGCCGGCTTGATGCCGGCCTTCTTCGTTGAGGAATTGACGTCTGGTGCGTGCTGTCAGCGCAGGGAGAGCCTCGCCACCAGGGCTGCCATCACCACCGCCAGCAGCGCGATTGCCGCCGCCAGATAGCCAACCTGACCGGCGCCCCACGACGACAGCGCCGCACCGCCCACCGCGGCACCGAGCGCGATCCCGCCATTGGCGGCCGAGACATTGAGCGTACCGGCCAGCGCCTGCGCGCCCGAAGCAGCCTTCATCACGCGGATCTGGCAGATCGGATAGAGCGCCGTATTGGCGATGCCCCATACCGCCAGTGCCAGCGCAAAGGCCCAGCCCGCCTGGCTCAACAGCATGCTGCCCGCCATGCCCAGCGCGAGGATGGCGCAGAAGAGGGCGGTGGTGGCGAGCGGCTTCTGATCCACCCACAGCCCGCCCAGCCAATTGCCGACCAGGCCGACCGCGCCAAAGCCCATCAGCCACCAACCGACATGCGCGGGGGCGATGCCGGCGGACTTTTCCAGCATCTCGGCCAGATAGGTATAGCCCGTGAACATGGCCGTGAAGACCAGCACCGACAGGGCCACGTTGGCCAGGAAAAACGGACTCTTCAGGATGCGTGCCTGCGCCGCCATGCCACCGCTGGGGGCGCTGCGCACGCGCGGCACGACAGCGGCGATCAGCACTGCCACCAGCAGCGACAGCAGCGCCAGCAGGCCGAAGGCGGCACGCCAGCCGACGGCCTCCGACACCAGCGTGCCCAGCGGAATACCGAACAGCATGGCCGCCGAGATGCCCAGATAAACCGTTGACACTGCGCGTCCGCTTTTTTGCGGTCCGGCGATCTGTGCCGCCGTCTCGCTGGCCGTGCCCCAGAACACTGGCAGTGCCAGCGCCGGCACCAGGCGCGCGACGGCCAGTATCCAGATGTTCCAGGCCAGTGCGGCCAGTGCATTCGAAAGCGCGAAGATCACCAGGATGATGATGAACAGGCGCTTGCGTTCCAGATGCGCCAGGCTGGCCGTGAGCAGCGGACCGCACAGCATCACCACCACGGCGAAGAGCGTGACCAGCTGGCCGGCAGTGGCCACGGTGATGCGCAGATCGCGCGCCAGTGCGGGCAGCAGGCCAACGATCAGGAATTCAGTGGTCACGATGACGAAAGCGGCCACCGCGAGAATGGCGATCGAGGCACTGCCGCCATGCGTGTCTTGCGCTGGCTGAGTGCGGGTGCGCGCGGTGGCGCTGGGGGCAGCTGGCATCTGAAGGACTCCGTCCGGAAATTGACCCGAGATGGTAAGGGAGAACAAATATCCACTGTTGGATATAAAATCGTTGCTTATCTGGAAAAAAATTCCATCTGCGGGAGTGCAAGATGTCGCCACTGGAAAGGCTGAAAGGTCTCGAGACCTTTGTCGCCGTCGTCGAAGCCGGGAGCTTCACGGCGGCGGCTGAGCGCCTGCATCTCACCAATTCAGCGGTGGGCAAGGCCGTGGCGCGGCTGGAGGAGCGGTTGAAGCGCCCGCTGTTGCAGCGGGGCCGGCGGCGCGTCGAGTTGACCGATGCGGGTGATGCGTTTTATCAGGTCTGCGTGCGCGTGCTGGATGAGTTGAAGAGCGCCGAGGACATGCTGGCCTCGGATGAGTTGGCGCCTTCGGGACGGCTCCGGGTGGACATGCCGGCCACCTTTGGCCGCCTGCGCGGCATGGCTTCGCTGCTGGCCTTTGCGGAGAAACATCCGCAGGTCACGCCGCAGGTGTCCTTCACGGATCGCTTCGTCGATCTGGTGGAAGAGGGGCTCGATGTGGTGGTACGCATCGGGGGCGGCGACGTCTGGCCGGCCACGCTGGGTTATACCTGCCTCGGACATGAAGAACTGGTGTTCTGCGCTGCGCCGTCCTATCTTGCCCGCCGTGGCGAGCCGCGCACGCTGCAGGAATTGCAGGCACATGATGCGGTGCTGTATGCGCGTGCGGATGGCAGCAGCAGTCCGTGGCTCATCAAGGACGGCGATCAGCCGGTGGTACGGCAGCATGCGGAAGGACGCATCATTCTTGGGCAGGCCGAGGCGCAGGTGGCGGCGGTGCAGGCGGGATTGGGCATTGCGCAGCTGGCAACCTGGGTGGTGGAGCAGGCCTTGCGCGAGGGCAGCCTGGTGGCTATCCTGCCTGCGCATGTGACGCAGGGCTTGCCTCTGCATATCGTCTGGCAGCGCAGCCGTGAACATTCGGCCAAGGTGCGGGCGGTGGTGGGGCATTTTGAGAGGACGCTGGGGATTGGGGCGATGATCGATACGTAATCGTGGTTCAATGCTCCCTCTGCAGGGGGAGAGGCCGCCTTCGCAATGCGTTGTCCCACAGGCTTTCGGAAAGGCCATGATTTTCATGAGGAGTTCATGACGATTCATCTGCATTTTCTCGATGCGCGTGCAAGCCTGACGCCCTTGCGCGCATGGATAAGCGATGCACTGCTGCAGACGCATGCCAAGGCTGCGCAGCTGTTGACCTTGCAGCCGCTGGATGTGGTCATACAGGCCGGACAGCAGGTGGTGCCGGAGAAGGGGCTGCTGGGATATGCCCCGCGCCCCGGGCTCATCCACCTCACCATCGATCCCGGTCATCCCGCGCTGCTGGCCAATCCACAGTCTTCGCTGGAACGCATGTTCGCGCACGAATTGCATCATGCCGCGCGCTGGGATGGTCCCGGATACGGGGCGACACTGGGCGAGGCGCTGGTGTCGGAGGGGCTGGCGGGACACTTCGCGCAAGAGCTGCTGGGCGGGGATCCGGAGCCCTGGGAAACGCTGGATATCCTGAGCATGAGCGAGACCATCGCGCTGGCGCTGCAGATGTGGAGTCGCGACGATCATGATCACGGGGCCTGGTTCTTCGGGACGGGGGCGTTGCCGCGATGGGTGGGTTATTCGCTGGGTTATCAGATGGTGGGCACGTATGTCAGGCAAGTCGAGAGCAGGACAGCTTCCGGCATGGTTGCGCTGGAGGCCGAAGCATTGCGCAACATGCTGGCGGAAATGCTCGCGCTTGCCCAAGGGCGGGATCGGTGAACCGGATTTGAATTGAGATGAAGGAGTGCAAGCAAATTGCGCACGGTATCATTCTCCTTTTTCAAGTATGAACGAGGAGTCGTGATTTGAAACCACGCGCCAATCTGGCCATCGCAGTCATTGCGGTGGCCATCATGGTTGTCTTCGCTTACCGAAGCTTCACACGTCAGCCGGCAAAGATCTCGCCAACGCCCACTGCAGAAAGCTGTACGCCGGAAGCGATTCGAAAAGTCAGCGACGTTTTGGAACGATCGATCTTGTCATCACGTTGCGCCAAGAAAGAATAATCGGGGTGAATGCGGCTCCAGTAGGTGCAAACAGTCTTCTAATTTCAATATGGTCAAGCTCGGTGAGTTGGTAAGCGCCGGGAGTACCACCAATACGCCTCTCTCTTGCTATGCGCCGGCCAGAACAGCTAAATTTGATTTCATTGGATAGCAACTGGGTCCATCGCACGCCCTACCCACCGTTGGGCTTCATCCCTTTCTCTGACTACGCATTGGGTAACGGTGACACCTTCGGTCTGTATTGGCCGATTGGGCGCGAATCTCTGGAACCCATCGTCGTTGAGACCTGGCACGATTCCTGGACGATACAACCGGTCGGTTCTTCTCTTGCTGCGTTTCTGCGCGTGGTTCAGTCCGCTACTGAGGAATACCCGGAGCCACCGACAGTAATGGAGGATCCCGACTCTCCCTTCGCCTGCTTCGTCGCTGCAAAAGAGGCGCAGCAGGTTGAGGGCGCCATCGCACTTCTGGAACGCGCCACAACCATCTTGCCGGAATATACCGATGCCCTGTCTTTGCTGTGGGCCCAATACGTTCGAGCCGGTCGTATCGAAGATGCCATCGTGACCGCACTGCACGCGATCATTTCTCCTCCCGGTTTTGGTACGCGACCGTTGAAGGCCTTGCGCTGGCTTTGCGGGAGGGAGTCAATACCGCCCTTGTTGGCGGAGGATCCGATCTGGCTTGCCAGAAAGGAGCTCACACTCTCTTTCGGGGGAAAGAAGGAGAATGCAGATTTCCCCGTTCTGCTGAATGCCATTCAACGCTATCTGGATCAATCAGAATTCGTTCGTGCTTCGACCTTGATGCAGACCTACGCCGAGCTTATGTGGCGCGAAACCGTTTCATTCCGGGAGCGCTATGGATTTATTGCTGCTGAGTTCATTGCATGGCAGATTGAGGTTGGCGAAAAATATGCAATGGGATCACGGTCCGTTCAAATGCCAGAGTCGTAGCAGAGATAGACGAGTATCAAAATGCGTGACTGAATCACTGATTCTTGCGGTCATGATTATTATCCCGAGGGCGGAGCGATCTTCACCGATACCCTGCAGAAGCTTAGGCCATTGCGTTGGCGGCGCATGACGGTCAGGACGGTGCTGCCCCGTCGCCTGCTCAAGCGGATGTTCTTCCTTGGCTGGCCAGTGCCATCCTGATACCGTCAGCATAGGATGTCTTCCTGATCGGCCCGATCAATTGCTGAAGCGCCGAATCATCCATGATCACCGGCTGCGTCTGCAGATAGTGCATCTCCACCAGTTCGCGCATCATCGGATTGATCAATCCGATGATGCGCAGCATGGTCTTTCCCGCCACGCGCTTCTTCAGCTTGCGTCCGGTCTGCCTTTCCATTTCTTCCACCAGTGCCTGTTGCGACGTCACCCCGGCACCGGCCAGGTGCCAGATCCTGCCGAAGGCCGCAGGCGTGCTGATCAGCCTGGCCACGACCGGTCCGACATCGGGCACGAAGACGAACTCGTGCGGACGATCCAGCGGCCCGATCATGTCTGCCGTGCCGCCCTGCGCCGCCGCCTTGATCGCACCGTGCAGGAAGCTGGCTTCGACGCCGGGGCCGTAGAAATCCGGCAGACGCAGCACCGCTGCGCGGATGCGTCCTGCGCTGTGGGCTTGCATCAGCAGGTCTTCCTGCGCCTTGCGCATGCGGCCCTTGAAGGTGTGCGGATTGCGCGGGTGGTCTTCCCGTATCGGTGAGGTCTGCGGCAGAACGTAGGGATACACCGTGCCGATCAGCAGAACCTGCCTGACGCCAGCGCTGATCGCTCCGTCCAGCGTCTTGCGCATCAGTTCAGGATGCAGCTCGAACTGCGTGTAGTTCACGCCGACCAGATAGATCAGCGTGTCGATCCCCTGTGCGGCGGCTTCCACGGACGCCGGCGAGTAGGGGTTCCAGCTGACGATCTCGGCCAGCGGGTCGGTCCCGAAGGCCTTGCGCAAACTGGCTTCATTGCGGCCGACTACGCGATAGGGCAGCCCTTGCGCGCTGATGGCAGAGGCGATGCTTTGACCGATGGCACCGGCGGCACCGAAGAGGGCAATCCTGGACATGGGGTTCTCCCGAAAGATGTTGTGAGCAAGAACATGCCCAGTATGCGAAATTGCGGTATAAATGAAAATTGCATAAATTAGCCTAGCGTCTATACATAAATGAATACCCTGGCCGACATCGAACCGAACTGGGAGTGGTACCGCAGTTTTCTCAAGGTGCTGGAGACGGGATCGCTGTCAGCGGCCGGGCGCGAGATGGGGCTCACGCAGCCGACGGTGGGCCGTCACATCGAACAGCTGGAGTCAGCGCTGGGGCTGAAACTGTTCGTGCGCTCCTTTGATGGCTTTTCGCCTACGGATGCGGCGCTGGAACTGAAGCCGTATGCGGCCGGTATCGCGGCCACCTCGGCAGCGCTGCGCCGGGTCGCCAGCAGCCACGGAAGGGAAGTGCGCGGCACGGTCAGGCTGACCGCCAGTGAAGTCATCAGCGTGGAAGTGCTGCCTCCGATCCTTGCCGAACTCAAGCATCGGCATCCGGGGCTGTGCATCGAGCTGGTCATGTCCAACAGGGCTGATGACTTGTTGCAGCGGGAGGCGGACATTGCCGTGCGCATGTTCAAGCCGGTCCAGGATGCGCTGATCGCCAAGCGGCTGGGCAGCATCGAAGTGGGACTGCATGCGCACCAGCGTTACCTGGCGGCACATGGGGTACCGCACTCGATTGATGCCCTGGCGGGCCATGCGCTGATTGGTTTCGATCAGGAGAGCGCCTTTGTGCGCAAGGTACTGGAGCAATTCCCCTGGCTCGCGCGCGCCGGCCTGGCATTCCGGGCCGACAGTGATCTGGCGCAACTGGCGGCGATCCGCGCGGGCTTCGGCATCGGGATTTGCCAGGTGGGGCTGGCGGCCAGGGATGACGCACTCGTGCATCTGCTGCCGAGGAAATTCTCACTCAAGATGGAAACCTGGATTGCCATGCATGAGGACTTGCGGGCGAGTCCGCGTTGTGCCGTGACCTTTGCTGCGTTGGTGGCGGGATTGGGGGCGTATATACGGGGGTGAAGCGCGGGGTGGCGTGATTATCCGGATTGGGGACTTGGGTTTTGGGGAGTATCGTCCAATAGCGTTCTAATTTCCATTAATGCGGCTAAAGGTCCTGTGGTTTTTGCACCTGACATGCAGTTTGATCTGAGCGCCTTGTTATTCAATTCTGCTGCTTTAACAAATCCCGAGATCTTCCGAATTTTCATTCCGACGTCAAGATGAAAAATCTCTCCAGAAACAAGTTATGCGAGAAATGCGGTGGGTCGGTTGCGCTTCTGCGTGAAGGAAATACACAAGGCTTGATTTGCACAAATTGTGGCTGGTCGGTGGTTACGACCCAGTTATCGGAAATCCTGCGAGATCCAATTTCATATGAGGTGAGTGTTACAAAAGGGGATTACAGGAACGACCAACATCTGAAAGCCTTGGCTCATTTGGCAGATATAAATTATCTTCATGCTAGAAAATTATTAAAAGAATCCTGCACCTTTGTGGTGTTCACTGGAAAGGCATCCAAAGCGATAGAGGTTAGAGATACGCTTGAGACGGCAGGTCTGGCGTTTGAGATCAAGCCCGGATTTCCGTGGTGATTTATGGATAGCCTATTCAGCTATTATTCATTTTCAAGTGCAATGTCCGCAATCGGTCTGAAGCAGTCATTGCATACAATTCAAAATCACCCAGGTCCGGCTAAAGGTAACGCTCCTTTCTAAGTCAGTAAAGTAATGCTTTCATCTCCTTAATCGCCCAGAACATTAGGCGTCCGCCCCGGGTTTGCAGGCTTAGCCTGGCAATGGCTACTCGATGCGTTCCCATTGGCGATGGCTCAGTTCGTACCGGCACGGCATTGCTTTCTTGATTTGTTTTCCTCATTCATCAAGAATAACGGGCTGAATCTCGATTCAGCCTAGGAGTGCGGTCACGAGTTGACCGCCCAGCCATCGGCTCTGTCGCTTTAGCGGACGCTGAGGCAAACTACGCTGGTCCGTTCACCAGCAATACTGAGGTGCGGACCAAGATTAAACCGAATAGCCTCCACGAAATTCCGAGCGTTTCCACTGATGTCTAAAAACTCAATCCTATTTCTGGTGGCGCTTATCTGGTCCACCTTGGCTGGTGCCATGACGACATATCGGGCGGAAATCACCTGCCCTTATGATGGAACAAAATTTTTCGTAACTCTTCAGGGGTCGGGCTCGTCATTCGATGCCACTCTCGACCAGCAGCCCATTGGGCCAATAATTTCGCCGTGGCCCATGGCCGTCTGTCCAACAGATGGCTTCGTATTCTTCAAATCCAAATTCGATGACGATGAATTGATTAAGCTTCGCCCATTTGTCCAGTCTGATGAATATCAAGCACTACGCGCGGAATCTCCTTATTACCGGGCTGCATGGCTTCTTGATCGTTTGGGCGCTAGCCACTGGGATATTACATGGGCATTAGTTCAGGCGACATGGGAAAACCATAAGTACGCCCATAAGGTCGCAGAGCGCCTGCCAAGGGATATTTCAGAGGCGAGTGGCAAGGTAGAGATTGATAGGCGCCTCCTGCTTGGTGAATTTCTTCGTCAACTAGCGCGGTTTCACGAGGCGGAGCAAGCGTTTCTATCCGTATTGGAAAAAACAGATCCGTATAGCCGCCAGGGTTTAATAGCTCGTTATGAGCTGTTTTTGATCAAGTCAAACAATACGAGGATAGGATATCTGCAGTCTGAGGCAGTCAAGATGTTCGAAAAAGACCCTGACTATATAAGGGCATCGAGAATTCCGACCGTCTCCGATCAATCACGATTAAGAGAACAACTTGTGTCCGAGCCGAGCAGCTTAGGTTCTGCTTGGAAATTTCTGAAGCGTCTGGTTTGGTCGAGCGATGGGAGCACAATTTTTTCCAGCACGGGGAATGGGGTTGTCGCCATCGAGCTCAGTTCTGGTAAATCATCCGAAAGCGAGCCTCTGTCGGACTCTCGAGATCGGGTAGGAAACGGATATGAGATTCAACTTTCAACCCGAGGGGCGCTCTTTGTCACGCAGATGAGACCACCTTCGTTGAGAAAGCTGGACACGAAGTCCCTCGAGGCAACAGCCTTCTACGATGTCCAGGACTTATTGCCTCCAGTACTGCTTTCTGTTGATGGGAAATCGCTCATCTATGACGTGGGATCAGGCGTGCAACTGAGAAATCTTGAAACGAACGAAACTACTTCCCTGGGTCTACCTTTAGGAATGGCGCGGAATGCACTGGATTCCTGGTACCTTAAGGCGGTCGATCCCTCGGGGCACAGACTTGTCATTTATAGCCATCCTAGAGCGAACCAGCCGTCGATCGTTGTGTGGGATTATGTCAACAATACTAAGTTTCTAGAATTGCCAGCAGATCAATGGGCGCAGTTGGCTCCCACGGCTCAAGTCGCTTTTAGTCCCAATAGTCAACGACTGTATGTCGCTACTGATGTTATTGCAGACCCGAGAACAGATGGCAAGCAGCGGTGCGACCTGTCAATCTGGGAGATGCCGTCCGGGAAGTTAATTTCGAGACGGATAATGGAAGGCGATAATAGTCGGCTTTCGGTAAGTTCTGACGGGCGATATGTCGCCATGTCCTGCGGACAATCGATCTCACTTTGGTCTTCCGATTTAGCAACCCTGACTGCAACGTTGAAGATAAGAGGATATGGCTGGTTTCCCTCTATTGCATTCGACCCAAAATCTGAACACTTCGCTGTCCATACTGGCGCAGCCGTAGTCATTTATAAGATTGGCAATTGAAGAGTCCTTGTGAGTGCGTTATGTCTTGGAGGAAGCATAAGCGGATTCGCTGACATCGGATCGGATGTAGCGGCGAACTATGTTGCGGGAAATGTCGAGTCTGCGTGCGATTTCCCGAATTGAGTTGCGGTCTTTGATGTACCGGCGTCGAATAATCCCAATATGGCGTCTATCACTCCGTTCTCCCGCTCGCTGTCATGAGCAGGACTGTATGCTCGGCGGCTCTCGCTTTGCGCGTTACATAGTGGGCATCCTCTATCTGCTCAGTACACTATTGTCCGGCTGGTCCGCGATCCGCTCCGGCGGGGCCTTGCCCACCAACAGGACCAGGCCCCTCGGTCTGCAGCCAACAAGGTATCCGGTTGGGCAGGCATCGGCCCTTTCTTCATTACGCCGCCACCACCGCCTCCAGCTCCTTGCCCCGGGTCTCCGGCAGGATCAGGCAAGCCACGATCACCAGCCCGTAACATCCCGCTGCAATCCACCCGATGGTCTGCCCCAGCGGCAGGCTGTTGCTGAGATACCCGACCAGCGCAGGACAGATCGCCCCGACCGCACGCCCGAAGTTGTAGCAGAATCCTTGTCCCGAACCGCGCACATCGCTGGGAAACAGTTCAGACAGATAAGCCCCCATCCCCGAGAAAATCCCCGACAGGAAAAACCCCAGCACAAAGCCCAGCGCCAGCATCCACGCATCGGTAATGATCAGTTGCGTATAGCTCAGCACCAGCACGATCCCCATGGCCGCGAACAGCATGAAACAGCGGCGGCGGCCGATGGTGTCCGACAGCCAGGCCGAGGTCAGGTAGCCACAGAAAGACCCGCCGATCAACACCAGCAGATAGGTACTGGTGCCCAGCACCGACAGGTGGCGTTCGGTCTTCAGGAAGGTCGGCAGCCAGGTGGTCACCGAGTAATACGCACCCTGCATGCCGGTCGCCAGGAGGCTGGCCAGCAGCGTCGTGCGCAGCAGGTCACGATGGAAAATGCGCAGGAAGTTGCCGCGCTGGCCGCTCTCGCGCAGCCGGGCCTGGGTCGCCAGGAAGACCTCCGGTTCGCTGATGGCGCGGCGGATGTAGAGCGTCAGCAGGGCCGGCAGCACGCCGATCCAGAACAGCACCTTCCACGCCGTCTCCGGCGGCAGCACCGCATAGACGCCCCAGAACGCCAGCGCCGAAGCCGCCCAGCCCACCGCCCAGCTGCTCTGCACCAGGCCCGAGGCCTTGCCGCGATGGCGGGCCGAGATGGTCTCGGCGATCAGCACCGAGCCGACGGCCCATTCGCCACCCATGCCGAAGCCCTGCATCGCACGGGTAAAGAACAGCTCGCCGAAGGACGTCGTGAAGCCCGAGAGGAAAGTGAAGAGCGCAAACCACAGCACCGTCCATTGCAGCACGCGCACCCGCCCGTAGCGGTCGGCCAGCACGCCTGCTGCCCAGCCGCCGATGGCCGAGGTCAGCAGGGCACCGGTAGCGATATAGCCCGCTTCGGCCTTGCTCATGCTCCACGCAGCCAGCAGCGTGGGGATGAGGAAGGTGTAGATCATGTAATCAAAACCATCCACGGCATAGCCGGTGAAGGTTGCCGTGAGCGTGCGTCGCTCGGTTGTCGTTGTCTCTTGCAGCCACATGTTGATCCCCGTAATGAATGTGTAAATCACTGACGTGCGGCATCGCTGGTCGCGTGCAGGCAGCATGCGGCCATCGATGAAAAAACGGTAGAGCGGCAGCAGGCGCTAGGCCTGTGCGTCGAGCAGCAGTTCGCTGTTGAGCTTGTCAGTCACCAGCATGTAGCCGGGTGCATGGGTGATGCAGAATTCGGGCCGGGCGGCGACGATGGCGGCTTGCGGCGTGACGCCGCAGGCCCAGAACACCGGCAGCTCATCGGCGTGGATCTCCACCGCTTCGCCATAGTCGGGCTGGTGGATATCGGCAATGCCGATCAGGGCCGGGTCGCCGATGTGAATGGGTGCGCCATGCACCTGCGGCGTGCGTGCGGTGATCTGGATGGCGCGGATGGCATCGGCAGCCTTGAGCGGCCGCATCGACACCACCGTCGGTCCCTGGAACACGCCCACCGGCTGCGTCGGAATATTGGTGCGGTACATGGCCACGTTGCGGCCTTCGCTGACATGGCGCAGCGGAATACCGGCGGCCAGCAACGCATGCTCGAAAGAGAAGGAACAGCCCAGCGCGAACGTGACCAGATCGTCGCGCCACACCGCGCGCAGGTCGTTCACCTCGGCCACGCGCTCGCCGTCACGCCACAGGTGATAGCGCGGCACGTCGCTGCGCACGTCCAAATCCAGGCCCAGCGCGGGCAGGGCGGGCGAGCCCGGCTTGGACACGGCCAGCAAGGGACAGGGGATGGGATTGCGTTCGCAGAAGGCGAGAAAATCATCGGCCAACGCCGCCGGCAGGATCGCCAGGTTGACTTGCACATGGGCACTGGCCACCCCGCTGGTGTGGCCGGTGAATGCGCCGCTGCGGGCGGCCAGCCGCACGTCTAGCGCGCTGGAGGAAGCCGACAGCACAGGCGCTGCGGCGGAATGAATCGGTACGGCAGGCGAGGCGGTGGCAGTCTCTGGCATGGCGGTCTCCTTCTTGGAATGGAGCCGATGTTAGGAGCGTGCCGGGACAGCGTCCAACAAAAAATTTATATCTTTTGTTATCGATTTTTTCGATGAGGACAACGGAAAATTCACTGTAGCGATTTCCGTGCCAGTGGCTCATTTTTCTGCGGTGCGGCCTTTGCCCTGGGTGCGCCGTGCATGCTCCAATGCCGAATCGAGCACCAGTTCGGCCAGGCTGGAACTGGGGTCTTCGCGATAGCTGGCGTGGATCTGCAAGGGCGGGAGCGTGGCTTCGCAGCGCAGGATGCGCAAGGGAAGGCGGCGCGTGAGTTCGCGCACCGAGGCGCGCGGCAGGGTGGCCACACCGAAGCCGCCTTCGACCAGCTGCACCATGGCGGAGATGGAAGAGATGGCATGCACGCGCGGTTCGATCACGCCCCATTCCTGGCACAGCTGCAGCAATCCCTGGTGCGGCTGCGAGCCACGCTGGAAGGTGATGAGGTCGTGTGCGGCCAGTTCTTCCAGCGTGTGGGAACGGGTGCCGAAGCGTTCGCGGTGGCCCACAAAGACCATTTCCATCGGCGTCATCAGCCGCGAGCGCACCGCCGTATCGCTGCCCACGGTGGAGGTGAAGACCAGGTCCTGGGCACCGCGCCGGATCTGTTCGGTCAGTACCGGCGAGGTTTCCACGGTGAGTTCCAGCGCGAAATCGGGATAGCGGCTGCGGATTTCCTGCAGCCAGGCCGGCAGCCAGCTGTGCACCACCGATTCGATGCTGCCGATGCGCAGCAGCAGCGGGCCGGCGCTGTTGCCGCCGAGCTCCTGACGGATCTGGCGCTGCATGTCGAGCAGTTTCACCGCCAGGCGCTGGAAGCGCTGGCCGGCTACAGTGAGGCGAAACTGTTTCTCGCGGCGGTCCAGCAGCACCACGCCCAGTTCCTCTTCCAGCGAGGCGATGCGGCTGGACATGGTCGATTGCGTGATGTGGAGCTTTTCAGCGGCGCGGGTGATGCTCTTGAGCGAGGCGGCCCAGTGGAAGGCCTCGACGAAACGCAGGTTCATGAGTGCTCGGCGGTGAAGTGGATGGCTTGGCGCAATGCGTCGCGTAGCCTACCAGATGCCCGGATACCATTGCGCTTGTTCGGGAATCGGTCGAACCATGCCGGTTTTCTTGCGCACCGCACCAATTTTCCCGCCGCTTGACACATTCCCTCCCCATACCTATCCTCACCCCCGATTGGTCATACCTTTTGTCGCCCGCACACGCCGGGCTGGCGGGCCAGGCCGACACTGCCGCGACGGCAGCGATTCACCCTACAGGCAGATACCCAGAGAGCATGTCCTTCGACCCCATCGTCCAGAAATCCATTTCCGAGCAGGTAGCCCAGCGGCTGCTGACCATGATCCGCAGCGGCTTGCTGAAACCCGACCAGCAGCTGCCGCCCGAGCGCGAACTGGCAGCCATGCTGGGCGTGGGCCGTCCTGCCGTGCGGGAAGCCATTCGCGGGCTGGCCCTGCTGGGCCTGCTGCGCATCCGCCAGGGCGAAGGCACCTTCGTCAGTTCGCTGGAAACGCGCGAGCTGCTGGAGCCGCTGGAGATGATCATCGATCTCAACCCCGGCACGCTGGAAGCGCTGTTCGACGCCCGTCTCATCATCGAGACCGGCGTGGCCGCGCTGGCCGCGACCCATATCGACGACGCCGAACTGGCGCGCCTGGCGCGCAACGTCGAGGATGAGGCGCGGTTGCTGTCGGACCCGGCGGCCTTCTCCGCAGCGGATGTGGAATTCCACGAGGCCATCATCGAGGCCTGCAACAACCCCTTCCTGCAAAGCGTCGCCGGCAGTCTCTACATGCTGGGCAAGAAGAGCCGCTCCATCACCTCGCGCATCCCCTCCACGCTGGAACGCAGCCTGCAGGACCACCGCGACATCCTCGATGCCCTGAAGGCGCGCGATCCGCACCAGGCCTCCGAGGCCATGCGCAACCACCTGCTGCGGGTGCGCGATGCCTATCGCAGTGCCGGACGCAGCCAGAACGAATCGGTCCACGACTGAGACAACAAGCACGATCCAACGCAAGAAGCGTCGCCGTTGCTGCCGGGCTGGTCCCGCGGCACTCCACAACGGCGGCGTGGCAGCACAGCCGCAGCATGGCCGCGGTGCCCCTCACGAGAAGCGATACCGGCAAGGCGCGCAGGGCCGCCTGTTGATGCAGCACTTCTACAAGCCGGACAGGCAGGATCTTTCCTTATCAATCGATTGCAGGAGAACAGCATGCTGGATCTGGCAGGTAAAGTCGTCTTCATCAGCGGTGCAAGCACCGGTATCGGCGCCGCCGCCGCGCGCGCCTTCGCGGCACGTGGCGCGTACGTGGTGGTTCACTACAACAGCTCGAAGGAAGAGGCGGAGGCCGTGGCCGCAGAAGTGCGCGCCGCCGGCAGCAAGGCCGTCACCATCGGCGCGGATGTGCGCGATACGGCGGCCATCAACGCCGCCGTCACCAAGGCCGTGGAGCAGATGGGCCGCATCGACGTGCTCATCAACAACGCCGGCGCACTGGTCAAGCGGGCCCCGCTGGAAACGGTCACCGATGAACTCTTCGACGAGATCATCAACATCAACGCCCGCTCGGTGGTGGCCTTCACGCGTGCGGTCATTCCCGTCATGCGCTCCCAGGGCGGCGGCAACATCATCAATGTCACCTCGGTGGCGGCACGCCATGGCGGCGGCCCCGGTGCGCTGATCTATGCGGCCTCCAAGGGCTTCGTCAGCACCATCACGCGCGGCATGGCCAAGGAATTGCTGGCTGACAAGATCCGCGTCAATGCGGTGGCGCCGGGCGTGATCATGACGCCGTTCCAGGAACGCTTCACTACCCCGGAACAACTGGAAGGTTTCCGCAAGACCATTCCCATGGGGCGCATCGGCGAGCCTGATGAATGCAGCGGTGCTTTCCTCTACCTGGCCTCGGACCAGATGTCGGGCTACGTCACCGGCCAGATCATCGACGTCAACGGCGGCCAGTACATGCCGTAAGGTCCGGCGCCACGCCGGGCTGGTTCTGGCATGGCTCTTGCGGGCAGGGAAGATCATGCGCCACGATCCTTTTCTGCCCGTTTCCGCTGCTGCCGCCCTGGCCCCGCCAGGCGGCCTGCTGCGCGACAAGCTGGCCCTGCTGCTGGACTCCACCGGCGAGGGCATCTACGGTATCGACCTGGAGGGGCGCTGCACCTTCATCAACCGCGCCGGTGCGGCCATGCTGGGCTATGCGCCGGCCGAGGTGCTGGGCCACAACATGCACGAACTGGTGCATCACAGCCATGAGCATGGCGGCCATTATCCCGAGGCCGAATGCCCGATCCTGAAGGCCTTCCGCAAGGGCGAATCCTGTCGGGTCGATCAGGAAGTGTTCTGGCGCGCCGATGGCAGCTGCTTCGCGACCGAATATTCCTCCTACCAGATCATCGATGGCGGCCAGGTGCGCGGGGCGGTGATCGCCTTCAGCGATATCTCCAAACGGCGCCAGGCCGAGGAACAGTTGCAGCGCGCCAAGGCCGAACTGGAAGTGCGCGTGGCCGAGCGCACCCGCGAGCTGTCAGCCGCGCTGCGCCAGGTGCGGCAGTTGTCGGCGCATGCGCATTCGGTGCGCGAGGACGAACGCACCCGCATCGCCCGCGAAATCCATGACGAACTGGGCAGCTTGCTGGTGGCGCTCAAACTGGATGTGAACTGGATGGCCAAGCGCGTCACCGATCTAGATCCGGTGGCGCGCAAGTGCGAGGCCATGAGCCGCCTGATCGAAACCGCAGTGGACAACGTGGGACGCATCATCACCGACCTGCGCCCCAGCATCCTCGATCACCAGGGCCTGATCGCCGCGCTGGAGTGGCAGGTGCAGGAATTCTCCGAAGCCACCGAATTGCCCTGCGAAGTCGAGTTCGATATCGCGCCGGAAGCCTTCGTCCCGGATGGCACCAAGGCCACGGCGGCGTTTCGCATCTTCCAGGAAATGCTCTCCAATGTGGCGCGCCACGCCCAGGCCACGCAGGTGCGCATCGCGGTCCACCTGACTCCGGCAGAACTGCGCATGGAAGTGGAAGACGATGGCGTGGGCACGCCCCGCGCCGCGCAGGAAGCGGCCACGTCCTATGGCGTGATGGGCATGCGCGAGCGCGCCTTGCACTTCGGTGGCGCACTGAGCATTGCTGGTGCGCGGTGTGCACCAGAGTACGGCAGGCCGGGCACGCTGGTCTGCCTGCGCCTGCCCCATCACGCCAGCCGGGAGCTGTCATGAGCCGCCCTGGCGACAACATCCGCATCCTGCTCTGCGACGACCATCGCATCGTGCGCGAGGGCTTGAAGCAGATCCTGGCCGACACGCCCGACATCGAAGTGGCCGCCGAATGCGCCAGCGGGCCGGAGGTGCTGCACAGTGCGCGAGTGGAGGCGATCGACCTGGTGCTGCTGGACATCGCCATCCCCCAGCAGGACGGGCTGGACGTGCTGCGCCAGATCAAGCAGGAGATGCCGCGCCTGCCGGTGCTGATGCTGTCCACCTATCCTGAGAAACAATACGCGGCCCGCTGCTACAAGCTGGGCGCAGCGGGTTATCTCAACAAGAGCACCGATCCCGAACAACTGGTGGAAGCCATCCGCAAGGCCGCTGGCGGCGGCCTCTACGTGAGCGCACAGATGGCCGAGACCCTGGCATCGGGCCTGGCCCAGCGCGCCACGGCCCCGCAGCGGGCCGCACATGAGAGCCTGTCGCATCGCGAATACCAGGTCTTCCAGTTGATCGCCGCCGGGCGCAGCGTCAAGGAAATCGCCGACCAGCTGGAATTGAGCCCCAATACGGTGAGCACTTATCGCAGCCGCATCCTGGAGAAGACCGGCGCTTCCAATGATGTGGGCATCGCCATGTATGCCGTGCGGCACCAGTTGCTGCCGGTGTGAGCATTTCTCACCGTGTGTCGTCATTTTGCAGCGCGTTTTCGTCATTCTGACGATGTGATCGACGCTGCTTGTAGTGGCAGCACTACAAGATGTCGTGAGCCCATGACGTAATGCAGCGCGCTGGCAAATCCCTTGCAGGTAGTGCAGGTGAAAGCAGCAACTCACCTCACATTCACCAAACGGGGGAATCATGCCGGACGCACCAGAGACCAATCTGTTCCACACCTATGACGCCGAACGCGCCGGGCAGGGCTGTTCCTGCGGCCGCCACGGCAGCCAGCAACAGCACGAGGCCGATGTGCTGGCCGAGCAGCAGCGCCTGCAGCGCGGCCGCGATGTGGAAACCCTGACCAATGACGTGGTGGAAGAAGCGCTGATGCGTTCGCTTTTCCCGCGCGTGGCCGAACGCCGCGATTTCCTGCGGGCGGTCGGCAAGAACGCGGCGCGCGCGGCCATTGCCAGCGTGCTGCCGCTGGGCTCGCTGCAGGCCATGGCGCAGGAAAAGAATGGCACGCTGGAAAAGAAGGACCTCAAGATCGGCTTCATCGCCATCACCTGTGCGGCGCCGCTCATCATGGCCGATCCGCTGGGCTTCTATCGCAAGCAGGGCCTGAACGTGTCGCTCAACAAGACGGCCGGCTGGGCGCTGATCCGCGACAAGATGATCAACAAGGAACACGACGCCTCGCACTTCCTCTCGCCCATGCCCATCGCCATGTCCATGGGCGTGGGCAGCAATGCCACGCAGATGCGCGTGGCCACCATCCAGAACATCAACGGCCAGGCCATCACGCTGCATACCAAGCACAAGGACAAGCGCGATCCCAAGCAATGGAAGGGCTTCAAGTTCGCCGTCCCCTTCGAATATTCGATGCACAATTTCCTGCTGCGCTACTACCTGGCCGAGCACGGACTGGACCCGGACCGCGACGTGCAGATTCGCGTCACGCCGCCGCCGGAAATGGTGGCCAACCTGCGCGCAGGCAACATCGACGGTTTCCTCGGGCCGGACCCGTTCAACCAGCGTGCGGTCTATGACGAGGTCGGTTTCATTCATATCCTTTCCAAGGAGATCTGGGACGGGCACCCCTGCTGCGCCTTCGGCACCTCCGAAGAGTTCATCAAGCAGAATCCCAATACCTTTGCGGCGCTGTTCCGCGCCGTGCTGACCGCGGCCGCCATGGCCCGCGATCCGGCCAACCGCTCGCTGGTGGCCAAGGTGATCTCGCCGCCGGCCTACCTGAACCAGCCGGAGACGGTGGTGGAGCAGGTGCTCACCGGCCGCTTCGCCGATGGCCTGGGCAACGTCAAGAACGTGCCTGGCCGCGCCGACTTCGATCCGGTGCCCTGGGATTCGATGGGGGTGTGGATCCTAACGCAGATGAAGCGCTGGGGTTACATCAAGGGCGACGTCGACTACAAGGCCATCGCCGAGAAGGTGCTGCTGCTGACCGAGGCCAAGAAGCACATGAAGGAACTGGGCCAGCCGGTCCCGGAAGGGGCCTACCGCAAGTATTCCATCATGGGCAAGGAGTTCGATGCCAACAAGGCCGACGCCTACGTGAACAGCTTCGCCATCAAGAGGAGCGCGTGATGCCGGCCCGGCATCTCGGCTGGCGCGCCGCGCTCATTTCCCTGCTGCTGCTGGCCGCACTGCTGATGGTGTGGCACCTGGCCACGCTGCCCAAGGAGAGCGCGGCCAGTGCCGCCCAGGATGAGTACGCCAGGCTGATGGGCAAGAGCAGCGGCGCTGCCAAGCGTGATGGCTTCCCCGGACTGGCGCAGATGGGCGAAACCATCCGCAAGGAACTGAGCAATCCCTTCTACGACAACGGTCCCAATGACAAGGGCATCGGCATCCAGCTGGCCTATTCGCTGGGCCGGGTCGGGCTGGGGTTTGCGATTGCGGCGGTGGTGGCGGTGCCGCTGGGGTTCCTGCTGGGGATGTCGCCGCTGATGCAGCGTGCGCTCAATCCCTTCATCCAGATATTGAAGCCCATTTCCCCGCTGGCCTGGATGCCGCTGGCGCTCTACACCATCAAGGATTCCTCGGTGTCGGGGGTGTTCGTGATCTTCATCTGCTCGGTCTGGCCGATGCTGATGAACACCGCCTTCGGCGTGGCCTCCGTGCGGCGCGATTGGCTCAACGTCGCCAAGACGCTGGAGGTGGCGCCGCTGCGGCGCGCTTTCCTGGTGATCCTGCCGGCGGCGGCGCCCACCATCCTGACCGGCATGCGCATCTCCATGGGCATCGCCTGGCTGGTGATCGTGGCCGCCGAGATGCTGGTGGGCGGAACCGGCATCGGCTACTTCGTCTGGAATGAATGGAACAACCTGTCGCTGACCAGCGTGATCTTCGCCATCCTGGTCATCGGCGTGACCGGCATGGTGCTGGACCTGATCTTTGCGCGGCTGCAGAAGTGGGTCACCTATGTCGAATGAAGGGAGCAGCAGCATGGATCACAATTTCCTGAGCGTGCAGGGCCTGGCCAAGCGTTATGCAGCGGGCGCGCCGCCGGTGTTCGAGCAGGTCTCCTTTGGTATCGATCGCGGTGAATTCGTCTGCGTGATCGGGCACTCGGGCTGCGGCAAGACCACCATCCTCAATGTGCTGGCCGGACTGGAAGCGGCCAGCGAGGGTGTCGTCATCATGGACCAGCGCGAAGTCAAGGGACCGAGCCTGGATCGTGGTGTGGTGTTCCAGAGCCACGCCCTCATGCCCTGGTTCAGCGTGCTGGGCAATGTGGTGTTCGCGGTGCGTTCGCGCTGGCCGGACTGGCCACGGGCCAAGGCCGAGGAGCATGCACGGCGTTTCATCGAGATGGTCGGTTTGAAGGGCGCTGAACACAAGAAGCCCTCGGAGCTGTCGGGTGGCATGAAGCAGCGCGTGGGCATTGCGCGCGCCTTTTCCATCGAGCCCAAGATGCTGTTGATGGACGAGCCCTTCGGTGCGCTCGATGCCTTGACCCGTGGCGTGGTGCAGGACGAGTTGCTGAAGATCTGCGCGGCCACGCACCAGACCGTGTTCATGATTACCCACGACGTCGATGAAGCGATCCTGCTGGCCGACAAGATCTTCCTCATGTCCAACGGTCCGCAGGCCTGCATCGCCGAGGTGGTCATCAATACCTTGCCCAAGAACCGCACACGCGAAGGCATGCACCACGATCCGCAGTTCTATCGCATCCGCAATCACCTGGTCGATTTCCTGGTGCATCGTTCGCGCCAGATCCAGGCGGCGCAGGCCAGCGGCGCAGCGCGCCTGCCGACCCGCATCGTCATGCCGGGGCTGGAGCAGGTTGCGGCATGAAGGCAGGGGCAGGGTGACCTGTCATTTCGTCAGTTTATATCGTCGTTTTGCAGCATCGTTTCGTCAGGATCGATGACGCACACTACAAAGTGTCGTCGGTTTTCATTTTTCGTCCACCACAAGGAGAGAGCGCATGGACCGCAACCAAGTCACCCAGAAGATCGTCACCGCCAAGGTCAGCAAGAAGATGACCTGGGCCCAGATCGCCGAGCGTATCGGCCAGAGCAAGGAGTGGACTACCGCCGCCATGCTGGGCCAGATGACCCTGACCGCCAAGCAGGCCGCCGCGGCGCAGGAACTGTTCGAACTCACCGATGAAGAAACGCTGTGGCTGCAGATCGTGCCTTACAAGGGATCGCTGCCGACCCCGGTGCCGACCGACCCGCTGATCTATCGCTGGTACGAGATCGTCAGTGTTTATGGCAGCACCATCAAGGAACTGATCCACGAAGAGTTCGGCGACGGCATCATGAGTGCCATCGATTTCAAGATGGATATCCAGCGCCAGGCCGACCCCAATGGCGATCGCGTCAATGTGATGCTGTCGGGCAAGTTCCTGCCTTATAAAACCTATTGAGTCACATCGGGTTACAAGCGCGGCGATGCAAAGGCGGAATGCGCGGCTAGAATAGCGCGCATGCTCAAAGACAAGAAACTCTCCGCCTACGCGCCCTCGGCCACCCGCATCCGGGCGCGCTTCGTGGCCATCTCGTGGCGCGATCTCGCCGTCAGCTTCGGTCCCATCATCCTGCTGATCCTGATCGGCGCATGGTTAGTGATCTGGCTGATCCGGCCGGCGCCGCCGTCTTCCATCACTATTGCCGCCGGTCCCAAGGACAGCAATTTCTGGCGCGTGGCCGAACGCTACAAGGCGCTGCTGGCGCGCGACGGCATCCGGCTGGACATCGTCGAGACCGGCGGCTCGCTGGACAACCTCAAGCGCCTGGCCGACCCCGACCAGAATGTGGACGTCGGTTTCGTGCAGGGTGGTCTGGCCGGCGCAGTACCGGCCGAATCCTTGAGCCCGCTGGTATCGCTGGGCAGTATTTCCTATGTCCCGGTGTCGGTGTATTACCGCGCGCCGCCGCCGCGTGAGGATGGCCGGCCGGTGCCGCCATTGCGGCAGCTGTCGGAGCTGGCGGGCAAGCGGATTGCCATCGGCGGGGAGGGCAGTGGTTCCAGCGTGCTGGCGGCCACGCTGCTCAAGGCCAATGGCGTCGAGTCGGGCGGCAGCACCCAGCTGTTGAACATCGGGGGCGACGAGGCCGCGCAGGCGCTGACCAGCGGCAAGATCGATGCGGCCTTCCTGATGGGTGATTCGGTCTCGGTGGCCACCATGGGCAAGCTCTTGCGCGCGCCCGGCATCCGGCTGCTGGATTTCTCGCAGGCTGATGCCTACGTGCGGCGCTTCCGCTATCTCAATACCCTCAAAATGCCCATGGGCGTGTTCGACCTGGCGCACAACCTGCCGGCGCGCGATACGCAGTTGATCGCGCCCACGGCCGAGCTGGTGGCACGTGAGGACCTGCATCCGGCGCTGTCGGACCTGCTCATCGCCGCCGCCCGCGAGGTGCATGGCAAGGCCAACGTGATGCAGAAGGCCGGGGAATTCCCGGCCCCGCTGGAGCATGAGTATCCGATCAGCGACGATGCGGCGCGCTACTACAAGTCCGGCAAGACTTTCTTCTATCGCACTTTGCCCTTCTGGATGGCCAGCCTGGTGGACCGTGCGGTGGTGATCGTGCTGCCGGTGATCCTGTTGTTGATTCCGGGTATCCGCCTGGTGCCGATGCTGTATGGCTGGCGCGTGCGTTCGCGCATCTATCGCTGGTATGGCGAGCTGATCGCGCTGGAACGCGGGCTCTCGCGCGAGTCGCCGGAGGAGCAGGCCGAGATGCTCAAACGCCTGGACGAGATCGAGATTGCGGTCAATCGCATGAAGATGCCGCTGGCCTTTGCAGACCAGTTCTACGTGCTGCGGGAGCATATCGGCTTCGTCCGGGCCCGGCTGGCGGCCGGTGTGGCCTGAGCGCCACGCCGTATCGGGCTCGGAAGGGCAGGGTGGCGGCGGCTGTTGTATGCTCGCCATGGTGTGTACAGTACTGTATAAAAAGTACTGTGTATTCATACAGTGTTATGCTAAAGTGAAGCCTCCTATCGACAAGAAGAGGAATCGCTGCCATGACCCACTTTGATCTTGCTTCCGACGCTCGCTTCGCTGTTGCATCGTCCACACCATCTTCGCTGGCCATCCGCCTGGGTCGCCGCGAAATCTTCATCTGCCGTGATACCTACGTGCGCCGTTACCGGGTCAATCCGGTGATTGAATGCAGCGCGGGCATCGAGCCCGGCCATGTGGAAATCCTGTTGTTCCGCCGTTGGCTGGTGGTGCTGTCGAAGGCGCGCGGCTGATGCGGCGTGCGCTTGACTGGCTGGTGGTGGATGCCTGCGGCCGGGTCGCCGGGGTGGATCAAGCCTGGCTGCCGCTGAGCCCGCAGGCGGGGATGGTGGCCGAGAAACCGGAGGCGGCCAATGATGCGTTCGTGCTGGATTGTTCCCGGACAGCTGTGTCGGATTGCGCGTCGTGATTCGTTTCAATCCGAGTAAAGTCCCTCTGGAATGAAGTCACGAGAGACCCACTCCCAACAGACGTTACGGCCCTGATGGGGCGGCATCGACTGGCCTCGTTGCAGCTCCATCTGCTTGTCCATCGTATCGGCGATTAGCCAGTAGCCATCGCGGGGACAGGGTTCGCCGGTGATGGCGCGAATTCTCGTGACGAGAGCGAGATCCTCGGGTTTGCTTGAGCACTTGGCACCGATTTTCTCGCAGGCGTCCTTCAGTGCAACAAAGAAGTCCCATGTGCCAAGATCTCTGTCCGTAAAGGGCGTGATGTCCATCATGTAGAGCTGGAGATACCGGTGAGAAAAATAAGAAACCTGGTGCAATAAGGCGCCGTTTTTGTCGTGTAACCGGACAGTTGAATATCCTGGGATGGCCGTGCCATCGCAAGAGGTTGCAGGCCCGATCTCAATACGTTTTTCCTCTCGCAAATCTGCAAAGTGTGCGCCATCAAGGTGGCGGAACAAGGCGTACTCCGTGCAGTCCGGAAGCCTGAAGATCAAGGTGCGATCTGCTGACCAGTAGAGGTAATAGCGATGCCCGTCCACTTCCGTGAAGCTTCCGCGTACCGGGAGCGCGAACCTTGCGATGATGTCCAGCTCCGGTGTGTGGGGCTCTGTTTCCGGATAACGCCAGAGCCCTGTCGCTGGATCGAAATCGATGTAGTCAGCGCCGGTCACATGATTGAAAATCAGCATTGTGTTTTCCTTTTGGGGGACTGCGCATGACTTGCGCGGACCATGGATTCCCTTGCGATTATTCACCGATCTGATGTCGTCGTGTTGTCTTGGGCAACGCATCGATTTCAGGGCGATTGAAGTGATCGGCTTTCTGCATCGATCCCGATAGGCCATTGTGGTTCGGGCGCGCAGGAGATAGCGAAGTGATGGCAGATGCCCAGTGGGAACCAGAGCCAGAAGAACCAGATCCTGATGCAGGCCAGCCCCCAGTCATACCAGCGCATGCTGTTGCGAAACCGGATACCTGCTTCGCTCGGTGAGAGATAAGGCATGTACGCAAACAGGCTGTAC